>Ga0206127_1000963_pt1 | contig 32773 bp, 27 predicted proteins | sample Helgoland_Spring_6_FD_148646 | JGI IMG/M metagenome (GOLD analysis project Ga0206127, IMG submission 148646) | Pelagic subsurface seawater microbial communities from Kabeltonne, Helgoland, North Sea - Helgoland_Spring_Bloom_20160419_1 | ecosystem: Environmental > Aquatic > Marine > Epipelagic ...
TGCCCCCAGCGCTTGCTTTTTTTGCTTTTATCCTCTCTAATTTTAAATTTGTGGGGGCCATCATTTTATTTTTCTCTGAGGATAAAAGACTCAAGCAAATATTCTATATAGCCTTACTTTTTTTACTGTACAGGTCCATACAAAGTACCATGTTTCATGATTTTATTTTATGGACGGCCTTTTTTTATATGTTTTGGGCCCTAAAGTATAAACCCAGCAGGCAGCAAATACTATTAACCATAGTTGCAGGGATCCTTTCTTTAACTATCCTGCAATCCATAAAAAGCGCCTATAGACTCAAAATTTGGGACGGCTACAGCGGTAATAAAATAGAACTTTTTTCCAGTCTTATTGTAGATGCGGTGTTTCTTGATGATACTAATGCAGACCAATTGGCTGGTGATGAGAATAACATACGCCTTAACCAAGGCTGGATTATTAGCGCCATACTAGATGAGATGCCTCAAAGAACAGATTTTTTAAAAGGAGAAACCATTACAGATGCCCTGAGTGCTGCGGTATTGCCACGCTTTTTAAACCCAAACAAAACAAAAGCGGGAGGGCAAATAAATTTTAGACGCTTTACCGGGCTAGAGCTTGGAGAAGGCACCTCTATGGGGATAAGTATAATTGGGGAGGCCTACGGAAATTACGGGAAAAATGGAGGTGTTATTTTTATGGGTATATGGGGTTTGTTTTTATCTGTATTTTGGAACATGGTATTTAAAAAAACAGCTACTAATATAGTGCTATTAGCATTTTTACCCCTTCTTTTTTTACAGGTTATTAAGGCAGAAACAGAGCTAGTGGTGGTACTTAACCATTTAGTAAAAGCAAGCATTGTGGTGTTTTTATTTTTTTGGGCCAGCAAGACGTTTTTAAACTGGAAATTTAATGAGTAGTAAAAAGACCATTTATTATATCTCTCGCAAGCAATTGCCCCATAAAAATAGTATTGAGGAGCTTTTTTTAGCTATTAGTACTAATATAAAAAAAACGCTACCCACGCTTTGGAGGGCTCTACCAAATCATGGTGCCTCGCCCATTACAATTTTAAAAAATATATGCAGTGGGTCAAAAGACCCCTCGGGGGTGTATCACATCACGGGAGATTTACATTACATGGCCCTAAAGTATAGAAAGCAATCTATACTTACCATACATGATGTGCACTCTGCCCTTACAGGATCTTTACTCAAAAGAGCATATGTGTGGTTGTTTTGGTTTTGGTTGCCCGCTTTTTTTACAAAAAAAATCACTGTTATATCTGAGTTTACTAAAAAAGAATTGATAGCCGTTATACCCGCTTTCAAAGATAAAATAACAGTGATACCCAATCCTGTACACCCAAAACTCAAAGCAGTAGCCAAAGAGTTTAACAAGGTGCCTACCATACTTTTAATGGGTACAAAACCCAATAAAAATCTACAGCGCTCGCTAAGAGCCCTCAAAGACATCCCCTGCAAGGTTGTAGTTGTGGGTCCCTTAAGTGAGGTGCAACAGGCGCTTATAGATTCTTTAGACATCAGTTATACCCACAAATATTCCCTTTCTTTTGAAAAAGTAATTGACTGTTATACCCAGGCAGATATTGTGTGTTTCCCTTCTCTTTATGAGGGTTTTGGCATGCCTATTATAGAGGCCCAAGCCACTGGTAGGGTAGTGCTAAGTTCAAATATTGGCGCTACCAAAGAAGTGGCAGGTTTGGGCGCCCATTTGGTAGATCCTTATAGCGTAGAAGATATACGAGCTGGGATATTAAAAATAATCTCAGATGCTCCTTACAGAGCCTCTTTAATTGAGCAGGGCTTTGCAAATGTCTCAAAGTATAGCCTGGATATAACAGCTAATAGCTATTTAAAACTGTATGACGCCTTTTAGCATTTAATTTTGAGCACCAAAAAAAACATATTAATTTCCATAGACTGGTATTTGCCCGGTACTGCCTCTGGGGGTCCTGTAAGATCTTGCGCCAATTTTATTGCCCATCTCTCTCGAGAGTATAATTTTTACATCATCACAAGAGATACAGATTACTGCGCTAAGGCCCCTTATACCAATGTGGTTTCAAACACTTGGAACAAACAAGCAAATGGTGCTATGGTATACTATGTGGGAAATACAAATCTGACAGTAAAAAAACTAACAACTCTTTTCAAAGAAAAAACCTTTGATAGTATTTACATAAATGGTATGTATAGTTGGTATTTTTCTATACTGCCCCTACTTGTTTTTAAAAGCCATCCCAGAGTTATAGTGGCTCCAAGAGGCATGTTAAATCCCCAAGCATTTTCTGTAAAACCATTTAAAAAAAGACTTTTTGTTTTTGTAGCAAAACATTGTGGCCTCTACAGAAATATACACTTTCATGCTACCAATGCAATTGAGAAAGCACATGTTTTAAATACTATTGGGCATTCATGTAATGTGCTAGTAGCTCCAAACATGCCCAGGGCAATAAAAGAAAAGTTTGTTGCAAAAGACAAACACAATCCAACTCGTTTTATTTCTTTGGCAAGAATCTCAAAAGAGAAAGGAACTCTAAAGATGCTACAAGCTTTTAAATCCATTGACATCCCTGTGGTTTTAGACTTGTATGGCCCTATCTATGATACCGCATACTGGAATTTGTGTCAACAGGTAATTAAAAACCTTCCAAAATGCGTAGGGGTCACCTATAAAGGAGTTGCAAAAAGCCAAGAGGTGCCAAAAATCCTAAGAGGGTATGATTTTTTTATGATGCTTTCTGAGGGAGAAAATTTTGGACATGCTATTTTGGAAGCCTTTTCTGCTGGGGTACCCGTTATTATATCAAATAAAACCCCTTGGACTGGTTTGCAAGAAAAAAATATTGGATGGGATATTGATATAAATAACTCCAATAAAGTGGGGCAGGTTGTGAAGAAGGCCTGCCAAATTTCTTCTAAAGGATATAAACAGATGTCAAAATCAGCAAACAGCTTTGCAAGGGATTTTTGCACTAGTAAAAACCTTACAGATCAAAACAAACAATTGTTTGATACTTTTTAATCTCCAAACACAATTAATAGCGCTCCTGCTAGCATCTTATTTTTTTTTTGGGAGATATTTAATAAATATAAAACTCCTAATAAGTTAATTCGCAATTTACAATTCCTCTAAAATAAAAACATTCATGTTGTTTTTATTGATCTCTTGTCGTGTGATTTATAGAGTATTACGTTATTTTATTTTGTTGTTTATATCCTGCAATATCGTCATAGATGTGTAGGATTTTTTTTTGAGGCATAAAATTTTTCACTTGTATTTTTTTATCCAGACAAAAATAAAACAAGGTTTATTTTGCTACTTTTATGAGGTGTGGAAGTACAATTAAATACATACAACGCTAATTACAATTCAGGTTCTTTGATAAAAAGAATTCTTTGGTATTTAGTTAGTATGGTTTTTTTTAAAACTTCTTGGAACACATTGTCCAACCTAAAAGTGTTTTTACTTCGAGTTTTTGGAGCCACGGTTGGTAAAAAAGTTGTGTTAAAACCAAATATCAATATAAAATATCCATGGAATCTAGTAATAGGGAATCATTGTTGGATTGGTGAAGGTGTGTGGATAGATAATTTAGACCAAGTAACACTTGAGGATCATGTATGCATATCCCAAGGAGCTTATCTAGTTTGCGGAAACCACAATTATAAAAGCAGCAGCTTTGATTTGATGACAGCGCCTATTTATGTAAAGCAAGGAAGTTGGATTGGAGCTAAAGGCATTATTGGTCCTGGAGTAACAGTTGGGAGTCATGCTGTTTTGTCTCTAGGGGCAGTAGCAACCAAAGATTTAGAACCTTATACAGTTTATAGTGGCAGCCCCGCTATTGCAACATATAAACGTAAAATTTAAAAACTTGAAAATATCTATCATAACAGCAACCTTAAACAATAGTAGTACTATTGAGTGTTGTGTGAATTCTTTACTCGCCCAGACCCATAAAGATATAGAGCATATCATTATAGATGGTGGCTCTAGCGATGGAACTCAATCTTTATTGGAAGAATATTCAAAATCTCATGATAATGTTGTGTACACATCAGAGAGAGATTCAGGAATTTATCATGCCCTTAATAAGGGCCTTGCTATGGCCACTGGAGATGTTATTGGATTTTTACATGCTGATGATCTGTTGGCTAGTGATACAATTCTCCAACAGATAATGAATCAATTTCAAAAAAATAATGCTCAGGGTGTATATGGAGATGTGCAATATGTAAAACAAAACAATATCTCCAAAGTAGTTAGATATTGGAAGTGTCAAAAATATCAAAACACACTTCTACACAAAGGATGGATGCCAGCCCATACCTCATTGTATTTAAAAAAAGAAGTATATGAGCTCCACGGAGATTTTAGCACAGATTATTCTATTGCTGCAGATTACGAATTCATCTTACGTATTTTCAAACCACAAGACACTGCTTTTTCGTATTTGCCAAAAACAATTGTAAAAATGAGACTTGGAGGCACTAGTAATAGGAGCATAAAAAATATAATTCTTAAGATGAAGGAAGATTATAAATCCATGAAATTACATGAATTACCAAATTCTTTGTGGGTCCTTACCCTAAAGAACTACTCCAAATGCAAGCAATTTAATCATGGAATTCTAAGTTACTTTTTCTAAAAATTTGATATCTTGTTAGTTGTATAGCCATATCAAATTCACATTTTACAAAATGGAAGTTTATGAACAATAAAAACAACACCATACAAGTAGTTAAGTTCTTTTTCCCAAAAATCATTTTATTTGTACTAGTTTTTGGAATGATTTCTTGTTCTACAAAAAAACAGATTTTATACCTTCAGGACATTGATACCTACAACAATTCAGAGGTTTTGTTTACAGAAAACACCATTCAACACAATGATATATTAAGTGTAGTGATTTCCTCTAGCATTGCTGAAACAGCAGCACCTTATAATAAAGCAAGCTCAACTACTATTTCTGCAGGCCAAAACCAAAACTATCAAAACCAAGGATATTTAGTTTCCAAGGATTTAGAAATAAAATTACCAATTTTAGGAAATGTATCTGTAGCTAATAAAACCATAAAGGAACTTGAATCTGTTATTGAGAATCTATTAATCTCTGGAGAACACCTCAATGACCCCACAGTAATGATAAGCCTTTTAAATGCAAAGTTTACCACCCTTGGCGAGATGGGTACAGGTACCCACTATTTTTCTGAAAATAATTTGACAATTTTGCAAGCCATTGGCATGGCGGGTGATTTAAATATTAACGGCCTACGGGATGATATCATACTCATCAGAGAAATAGACGGCAAGCGCACTATAGCCCACATTGATCTTACCGCTGCAGACCTTTTTGATAGTCCTTACTATTTTATCAAGCCTAATGACCTTATTTATGTAAAACCTAATGATGTAAGAGTAAAATCTGCTGGTTTTATAACGGGTCCTACTGCTCTTATTGGTTTTGGAACTTTAATTGTAACAACAATTTTATTAGTAACTCAATAAATGGAAAATAAGAAACTAGCTACCTATCAAGTACACCAAAATAAAGGTCAAAAGGTAAAATTAGAAATTACCAAATACATGCGGTATTGGCCATTTATCTTGGGAGTGTTGTTCATTTCTTTAAGTATTGTGTTTGTTCAATTGCGGTACACAAAAAAAATGTACCAATCTAACGCAAAAATTAGAATACTTAGTAACTCAAAAGGATTAGAGCTTCCAGAGGCAGGTTTCATTTTTAGTAAGCCCAATATCAACTTAGAAAACAACATTGAAATTATAAGATCCTCTAGAATCTGGGAAGAGTTAGTGGTAGATTTAAATTTGGTTACTTCTTTCTATCAATACGGGAGTGTACTGCTTACCGAGGTTGCTCAAATTCCATTTACATATTCTTTAAAAAAACCCATCGGTGAGATTTATAATTCACAGACCTATACCATAAAAATAGAGTCTGATGGTCTTTCTGTATCCACAGCAGTAGATACACCCTCTCAATTTTTCCCAAAATACAGTACCCTTGAAAAAGAGCATGACCTGCCCTTTGAACTAAGCGATTTTAATGAAGATTTACTTAAAGATTTAAAAGGTACTTCTTATGAGATAACCATAGACCCTGTTAAAACCACGGCCAGTAAACTTAGACAGCGTTTTGGGGTGTCTGTGGTAGGTAAAAACAGTGATTTGCTTCAATTAAGTCTCAAGGGAGAGGTTAGAAGTAAGTCTGAGAAAATTCTCAATAGATTGATTGAATTATTTGAGATTGATGGCATTAAACTTAGACAACAAATATCCAAACAGACCATCGATTTTATTGAAGAGCGATTTATTGTCCTAGCCAATGAATTAGACTCTATTGAAACGGGTATAAAGGACTATAGTATTTCCAACAATATGATTAGTCTTGGCGCTAAAACATCTTCAGATGTTGCAAAGTTTAGGGCCTCTGAAACTGCTATGTTGAAATTAGAAGCGCAAACTATAGCCTTGGCGTTCATAAAACAAAACATTAAAGCCCCTCTAGAAAATCTTAAAATACTTCCAAATTTCATAGACGATAAAACCCTTAGTATAAACTCTCAAATTTCTGGGTATAATGTCCTGATACAAAAACTTGAGGTGCTTAAAACTAGCGCTGGAGCCAGTAACCCACAATATAAATTACTTCTCAAAGAGTTGCAAGATTTAAGGAAGGGCCTTGAGGTTTCATTAGAGGTTTTTGAGCTGCAACTTACCAACAAAAAAACAGAACTGTTAGCTAAAAACAAAAGCTATAACAATGCCCTGCTTCAAATCCCTGAAAAACAAAAATATATCAGAAATATAGAGCGGCAAAAAATGATTAAGGAAACTTTGTATTTGTTTTTGTTAGAGAGATTAGAGGAGGCCTCGATTAATAACGCCATTACAGAAACATCTATGCAGGTTGTTGAGTATGCAAGTTCTTACGGAAATCCTATTTCTATGAATGCCAAAGACTCCTACACAAAAGCGGTTTTGTACGGATTGACTCTGCCACTTGTTTTGATATACCTTATCTTATTTTTTGACACTAAAGTAAAATCTGTAAATGATCTTAAAATAGCTCTTGAGACAATACCAAATCTAGGAGAGTTGCCTAAGATGAAAAAAGATGTAGTTTTAAGTAAAAAAGACGATAACTCTGCACTCTCTGAGGCTTTTAGAATATTTAGTTCAAATTTAAGTTTTGTGCTACCTACCATAGAAAAAAAATTAGGGCATGTTATTATTAGTACCTCAACGATCAAAGGAGAAGGAAAGACTTTTACCAGTATTAATTTGGCCTTGGTTGAGGCTAACTTAGGGAAAAAAGTACTGCTGGTTGGTGCAGATTTAAGAAATCCGCAAATACATAAATCCTTAGCTTCTATACACAACGATTCTGGAATAACAAATTTATTGCACCAAGCAGACCTGTCTTGGAGAGATCTACTTCAGCAACCCAAAGATTTTGATTCTTTAGATGTAATTGCTGCTGGACCGGTACCGCCAAATGCCCCTCAGTTACTTAAAAACGGAAGATTTCAAACTTTCTTGCAACAGGCAAAGCAAGCGTATGATTTAATTATCATAGACTCTGCTCCTACATTATTAGTTACAGATACGTTTTTAATAACACCTTTTGCAGACTTAACTATATTTGTTACGCGTTATGGTTTTACAGATAAGGCATTGCTTAATTTTATTAAAGATGTAGATCAAACAGGTAAAATAAAAAACCTTGTTACAGTGCTCAATTGCATAAGTAGAAATAATACCTATGGCTATGGCTACAATTACAGTTACAATAATTACGGGTATAGCTACGGTTACAAAAACAGTAATTAAAAGTTGTTTCTCACTATAAAAAAACCCCTTGATATGTCAAGAGGTTTTTTTGTTTTTCAGTTTCTTTCTGGAATGCCATTTTTCCCTTTTCTAGGGGCAAATGATGTATGAAGTATTTTCCAACCATCATCGGTATTACACCAAGTAGAGGAGGCTCTAGTTGCATACTCTACAGTATTATTTGTAGCTGTTATAGTATATTGCCCATCTGCTACAAATGTAACGACTGCTGTTTTCATATCTGGAGAAAAATAAGTTTTCATATCAGAGAGCAGGAAAGAGGCCCAGGTTATTTCAGGATTTGTTTTTACATCTTTTTGGGTATAAATATAAAATGGGTTTAGATTTGAGTCTCCTGTAGAGACCTCAATCTCTGGATGTACAAATTCTTTATAACTCTGGTAATCTCCCTCTAATATAGCCTGTTGTATGTCTTTTTGTTTTTGCTGAACTTCTTTAGCAATATCCTCTTGGTTTATTTTTGCATAGTAGCGAAGCGCATTTGTTCTGTAAGGTGAAGAAAAAGTGCCAAAATCAATGGCTTTTAATTGATTTTTTAACGCATTTTCATAATCTCCCATAGTTGCATAATGTTCAGCCATAGAATCATAAGAATTAGGGCCATCATGCATTTGTTGTGCCATGGTTACATATTTCATTGCCTGTGTGGTGTCGTTTTCACCAAAGCCTCCGTTGGTGTAGCCATATGATATCATATTGTATGCAGTGGCTGCGTTTTTTGGAAACTTATCTGCAAAGGTCTTAAATGTATTGAAATCTTGCATTGAAGTAGATAAGAAGTTCAATAAAGGACTCTCTGGAAACTGCTGAGCTACCGTTTCTTCTAATGATGTTCTTTCCTGACTTGTTGCCCTCATGATCTCATACCAACCTTTTTCTTCAGGTGTTAAAGATGTTTTGTCAATGGCATCTAGTTTTTGTGCTCTACTTCCCCATTTTGTATTAGCACTACTAATATAGGCTAGTGTTAGTTTTGCACAACCACAATCTTCATCTAATAGAAGTGCTGCATTTGCAGCCCCAAATGCAGCCATATATTCTAAGTTGACCACATATTCAATAGCTTGGTTTGCAACAATCTCTGATTTTTTATTACAAGAGGTGTCTTGCATCCACTGAGCATTAATGGCCATAGTGGTAAAAAGAGTTAAAAGTGTAATTACATTTTTCATGATATATTATATTTAATTAATTTAACACGAATTTAATAAATTACTTGTGAAAAGCTATTAATTATTAGATATTTTTGTGTTGTGTATATGATGTGCTATTTTAAACACTTTAATATATCACAAAAAAATAATGGCATATGATTTTACTTTATTATTTTTGTAAAAAAAGTTATATGAAGCTATTTTTGAATTAAGACAAAATTCATCCTATGGAATACCCACTCTTAACATGTGCAATTGCAAGATCTACCAACGTGTTGGGGGATAGTTGGACACTTCTTATTTTGAGAGATATGCTGTGTCACAAACAGTCAAAATTCAAGCATTTTAAATCCTCAAAAGAAAAAATAGCCTCCAACATCCTTACAAATAGATTAAAATCTATGCTAGAAATGGGGCTCATCGAAAAATTAGATCCAGAGGGCTCAAAAAAAAGTACTACCTACATAGCAACCCAGAGAGGAATTGAAGCATTACCTGTTATTTGCCAAATGTATTTATTCTCAATAGATACTATTGAAGAATCTATGCTCAACGACATGCAAATGGACATTAAAAAACAAATTAAAGATGATCATTTGGGATTTCAAAAGAAGAAAACTAAAGAATACCTTGCCTTTGTTGAAGATTTAAAATCTGAGCTGCATGCATTGAAACAATCTAAGAAATAAAACCTCTTATACTTAAAAGAAAAACTGCCTACTCTATTTACCTTAATTTACTTCTTATTAATTTTAAAATTAAAGGGTACCGTCATGTTTATCTCACGGGGTTTGCCACCCATCATCCCAGGGATTAATTGAGGCATCTTTAAAATATTTGCTTTTGCAGCTTCTTGTAACCCTTTGTTTCCTCCTCTTACGTTTTTAATCTCTACAAAACCCTTTGTGTTTATTTTAAAGCTTACTACCACACGGCCTTGAATGTTTTTATTGTACTCCTGAGTAGGATAGGTAAAGTTACTCATGATGTGTTTTGTTAATTGTTGGTTAAAACACCTATCTTTTTCTGCATCACTACCTCTGCAACCTGGCCATACTGGTGGGATTTCTTTCATGGTGAGCTTGTTTTTATTCATCTCTCCCCAGTTATCTTGAGCAAATGAGTTGCTTACAGAAAAAATAAACAGTAACAATAACAACTTTTTCATGATATGTTTTGGTAAAAGAGTTAAATGGCAACAGCGCCTTTTATGTGAGGGTGGGGGTTGTAATCTAACAGGCTAAAATCTTCAAATTTGAAATCAAAAATATTTTTAACCTCTGGATTAAGTACCATTTTTGGTAATGGTCTTGGTTCTCTTGATAGTTGAAGTTCTATCTGCTGCATGTGGTTGTTGTAGATGTGCGCATCACCAAAAGTATGAATAAAATCACCTACTTGATAGCCGCAAACTTGGGCCATCATCATAGTAAATAATGCGTAAGAGGCAATATTGAAAGGCACTCCTAAAAAGATATCTGCACTACGCTGGTATAACTGGCATGATAGTTTGCCATCTGCTACATAAAATTGAAAAAAAGCGTGGCATGGAGGTAGGGCTGCTTTTCCGTTTGCAACATTTTCAGAAAAAGTTTTGGAGCTATCTGGCATTACACTTGGGTTCCATGCACTAACTAGCATTCTTCTGCTGTCTGGATTTGTTTTTAAGGTATGTATAATGTCACTTATTTGATCTACCTCTTCACTATTCCAGTTACGCCATTGATGTCCATAAACGGGTCCTAAATCTCCTTTTTCATCTGCCCACTCATTCCAAATACGCACTCCATTTTCTTGCAGATACCCAATGTTAGTGTCTCCATTTAAAAACCACAGTAGCTCGTACACAATAGATTTAAGATGTAGTTTTTTGGTGGTTACCATCGGAAACCCCTCACTTAAATCAAATCTCATTTGGTGCCCAAACACACTTTTGGTTCCAGTACCTGTGCGGTCATGCTTTTGTGTTCCGTTGTCAATTACGTGTTTAATAAGATGGTGGTATTGCTTCATTTGGATTTAATATTTACAATTGTAAATGTAGGTAATGTAAGAAAAACAGTAAAATTTCTCAACGCGCTGTTATCAGTATTTATTAACGGTTTAAAAATGTAGTAAATGGATGAGTTATCCAATAATCATTCCTGCAATTGTTGCAGAAATTAGTGAGGCTATAGATCCGCCAATTAAAGCTTTCATTCCAAAACTAGAGAGCGTTTTGCGCTGTCCGGGAGCCAGAGAGCCAATACCGCCAATTTGAATACCAATAGAGGCAAAATTTGCAAAGCCACAAAGCATATAAGTAGCCATGATTATTGATTTCTCGTAGTTAAGATGCATGATATTGTTAATATTCTTAAGTTCTGCTAGTTGAATATATCCTACAAATTCACTGGCTGCTAGTTTAATTCCTAAAAGCTGTCCCATCATCATCATGTCTTTGGAGGCAACTCCTATAAGCCACATAAGTGGTGCAAATACAGTCCCCAAAATAGCCTCTAAAGAGAGACTTGGGTATGAGGTGTTTGAGGCCATCCAATCATTGACAGTAGTTATGTCTCCAAGCCAACCTAAAATACCATTTAACATGGCAATAAAAGCTACAAACACAAGTAGCATAGCCCCAACATTTACAGCTAGTTTTAAACCTTCTGTGGTGCCGTTGGCAATCGCATCTAGAATGTTTGAGCCAATTTTATCTGAAGACACCCTAACATCTGTATTAATGCTTTCTGTTTGTGGGTATAATATTTTTGAAATTACAATAGCTCCAGGTGCAGCCATTACAGAGGCTGCTAAAAGATGTTTGGCAAACACAAGACGTAGGGCAGGATCATCACCGCCTAGAAAGCCAATGTAAGCTGCCAGTACAGCGCCCGCTACTGTTGCCATACCGCCAATCATAACCAGTAGCATTTCACTTTTGTTCATTTTCTCAAGGTAGGCCTTGATAAGAAGTGGTGCTTCTGTTTGTCCTAAAAAGATGTTTCCAGCAACACTTAAACTTTCTGCTCCAGAAATTTTTAAAACCTTAGAGAGTAACCAACCAAAGGCTCTTACTACTTTTTGGATAATCCCCAGATAAAATAGCACAGAGGTCAAGGCAGAGAAAAATAAAATGGTTGGCAGTACTTGGAATGCAAAAATAAATCCAAAAGTATCCATGTCTACCACGAGCCCCTCGAATAGAAATTTACTACCTGCTTTAGTGAAATCTAAAATATTAATAAATAGCTTTCCTATCCCTTCAAATATTTTTTGAATAAAAGCCACTTTTAAAACTCCTACTGCTATTACTAATTGCAGCGCAAGACCAATTCCTACCGTGCGCCAACTAATTGCTTTTCTGTTTGAGCTAAACAAAAAGGCAATAAATAAAAGGGTCACCATACCCAGAACCCCACGCCACAAACTGTTAAAAGAAAATCCTTGAGAGGGGATGATGGTATTTTTACTCTCTTGTGCATCTATCGGGTCAGTGAGAACTTGTGCAGCATTAAACCAATAAGTTATGTTGTTTTCAGAAAAAGATAAGGAATCCTCTGTGAGTTTTGTTACTCGATATCTCCGAATAGTGTCTGTGGGCTGGTTATAAAATAAGACCAATAAATTATTTTGAAATATATAATCTCCACTTGCCTTTAGGTTATTTTTTGCAGCTAGAGAATACTCAAAAATCCCATTGTCTAATGTAAAGGTATCTGTGCTTTGGTCAATTTCAAAAAGTGATGTTCCTTGCTCAGACTCTATGGTATTAAAAACCCATTGTTTTTCAATGGTTTGCGCAGTTAGGTTTCCAAATAAAAAAAATACAACAATACTATATAATAGCTTTTTCATAAGTTTTTGGTAAGGTTTAGTCTCGCTTTGAAATTTCGTCTCTTATCTTTGCGGCACTTTCATAATCTTCATTTTTAACAGCGCCCTCAAGCAAACGATAAAGTTCTTTTAAGGTCTTGGTTTTGTAATCCTCTGATATGCTAGATTGGCTTTGTGAGTCATCGCTTTGTAAAAAATCATCTAAAACGACATCTTCTAGTTCTTGTTTTTCTTCTTTTTTGTCTCCGGTTTTAAGGAATATACCTGCACTATCCAAAATATTTTTGTGGGTAAAAATAGGTGCCTTAAACCTCAGCGCTAGAGCAATTGCATCACTAGTTCTAGCATCTACAATTTCTTCTACACCTTCACGTTCACAAATTATACTAGAATAAAATACTCCGTCAACTAGCTTGTGTATGATTACCTGGGTAATAATAATTTCAAAAAGATCTGAGAAGTTTTTAAATAAATCGTGGGTAAGTGGCCTGGGAGGCATAATTTCTTTCTCCAGTGCAATGGCGATAGACTGAGCTTCAAAAGCCCCAATAACGATAGGTAATTTCCTGTTCCCTTCTACCTCACTGAGTATTAGGGCGTATGCGCCATTTTGTGTTTGGCTGTAGGAAATCCCTTTAATATTTAATCTAACTAGACTCATGGTTTTTAAAATTAAAAAAAGCTGTTTAAACAGGATGTTTGTCCTAATTTAAACAGCCATTTTCAAAGGCACAAAGTAATAAAAATTATGCGTTTTGAGCTTTAAAAGCTTTTAATTTTTCGTTTAGTTGTGGAACAATTTCAAATGCATCACCTATAATTCCGTAGTCTGCTGCTTTAAAGAAAGGAGCTTCTGGGTCTGTATTGATAACCACTTTTACTTTAGAGGAATTAATACCAGCCAGGTGTTGTATGGCTCCACTAATTCCAATGGCGATGTATAGAGAGGCGGCCACGGGTTTTCCTGTTTGTCCTACATGTTCTCCATGAGATCTCCATCCCATATCACTAACAGGTTTTGAGCATGCTGTAGCAGCTCCTAAAATAGTAGCCATTTCTTCAATCATACCCCAATTCTCTGGCCCCTTAAGCCCGCGTCCTGCAGAGACCACAACTTCTGCATCTGCAATGGTTACTTTATCTGTTGCTTTATCAACAGAGATTACCTTGGTGTTGCTTTGTTGCAGAGTTGGTGAGAATGGCTCTGATAAGGCATCAGCTGCATTTTCATGTAAGCCATATGCATTTTTACCTAAACCAATTATCTTGACAGGGGTGTTAATCTGTGTTAAAGAAAACGCCTTATTGGTATATACACTATGTTTTATTTTAAATGGCGAGGTGCTCTGTGGCAAAGCAACAACATTAGAAACATACCCTGCCTCAAGATTTACAGCCACTAGTGGTGCCATAAATTTTGCATTTGCCGTTTGAGATAAAACAACAACTGTAGCATTTTGTGATGCTGCAGCTTGAGATATCGCATCTGCATACCCTTGGGCATCAAAATTTGTAAGACTGTCATTTGTTATCTCTAGTACTTTATCTGCTCCATATACTCCTAGCTCAGAGGTATTATCAGCATTAATAGATACCGCAGTTAGGGTAGTGCCCAACTCAGCAGCTATTGCCTTTGCGTAGGATACAACTTCAAAGGCTGTTTTTTTGAAAGAACCATTTTCAGATTCTGTGTAGACTAAAACACTCATATATTAAAGGTATTTTTATTGTTTTTTGATAATCAATTTGGTTTAAAAACCGTTTTTTATAATACTTTGGCTTCGTTGTGTAATAGATCTATTAATTGATCTACAGTATCCACCAGTTTTACAGCACCTCTTGGAGCCGGTTTCTCATAGGTTGTGGCCTCGCTTCTGGGGCTTTGCTCCATGGCAGGTTTAACATGTAAAGGTTTGCTTCTAGCTTGCATGATTCCGCGCATGTTTGGTATGCGAAGATCACTTTCTTCAACCAATCCCTTTTGACCTCCAATAACTAGTGGCAATGTTGTTTGCAAGGTTTCTTTACCACCGTCAATTTCTCTAATAGCCGTTACTTTGGTGTCTTCTACCTCAAGACTAATACAGGTATTTATAAAGTTGGCTCCAATAATTTTAGCTACCATTCCAGGAACCATCCCACCATTATAATCAATAGACTCACGCCCTCCAATAATTAAATCATAAGCACCCTCTTTTGCAACGTGAGCCAGTTGCAATGCAACACTGTAGCCATCTGTAGCTGGTGTGTCTATGCGTATGGCCTCATCTGCTCCAATGGCCAATGCTTTTCGCAGTGTAGGTTCTGTTTGTGGTCCTCCAACATTAATAACATGTACAGATGCTCCTTGCTTTTCTTTAAACCACATCGCGCGGGTAAGTCCAAACTCATCATTTGGATTGATGACAAAATTCACACCATTGATGTCAAATTTTGTATCATTATCTGTAAAATTTATTTTTGAAGTAGTGTCTGGTACGTGACTAATACACACTAATATTTTCATAGCAATCTTTGATTTTAATGGTAGTACTATTATTTAATTTCAAGAATCTAGTTAACCCAAAATTCCGACTACAAAGATAGTGAATAATATTGTTATTTACTATGCATGCATAGTAAAATACTTGGTTATAAAATGTTAAATGCCTTCACTTGTGGTACAGAAAATAAGATAATAATACTATTTTTGCTTTTTTAGATTTTGTTGGTAGTTATGTATAACTATTTCAGAAGCAAAAAGATCGTAAAGTATAATTTAATGTACCCACAAATGTGGGCAATGAGTATGAAGACAATTCAATTTAGAGAAGCCATTTGTGAGGCCATGAGTGAAGAGATGCGCAAAGACGATACTATCTACCTAATGGGTGAAGAAGTAGCAGAGTATAATGGGGCCTACAAAGCAAGTAAAGGAATGTTGGAGGAGTTTGGCGCAAAGCGAGTGATAGACACTCCCATCGCTGAGCTTGGTTTTGCCGGGATTGCTATTGGTAGTGCCATGAATGGTAACAGACCTATTGTAGAATACATGACTTTTAATTTCTCTTTGGTCGGGATCGACCAAATCATAAATAATGCGGCAAAAATAAGGCAAATGAGTGGTGGGCAATTTAACTGCCCCATCGTTTTTAGAGGGCCAACAGCTAGTGCTGGGCAATTGGCTGCTACACATTCTCAAGCTTTTGAGAATTGGTTTGCAAACACCCCAGGATTAAAAGTGGTTGTGCCAAGTAATCCTGCAGATGCCAAGGGATTATTAAAAAGTGCTATACGTGATAATGATCCAGTTATTTTTATGGAAAGTGAACAAATGTATGGTGATAAAGGAGAGGTGCCAGAGGGAGAATATTTAATTCCCTTAGGTGTTGCTGAAATAAAACGCAAAGGCAGCGATGTAACCATTGTCTCTTTTGGAAAGATTATTAAAGAAGCCTACAAAGCTGCAGATCAATTAGCAGCAGAGGGCATATCGTGCGAAATTATCGATTTGCGCACGGTTCGTCCTTTAGATATTAATGCTATTTTAGAATCTGTTAAAAAAACAAATCGTTTGGTGGTTTTAGAAGAAGCGTGGCCCTTTGGAAATGTAGCTACAGAGATTACCTACCAAATCCAAAGCCAGGCGTTTGATTATCTTGATGCACCCGTTGAAAAAATAAATACTGCAGATACCCCTGCTCCATATTCTCCTGCCTTGTTAGAACAATGGTTACCCAATCACACCGATGTTGTTAAGGCAGTGAAGAAAGTATTGTACAAATAATAATATATTTTAAAGTCTAGGTGAAAGACATTTAGGTTTGTTATTTGTCATTACCTTACAATGTTTTTTATAATGAGTTCTGTTGTTTTGATGAGAAACTCTTTTTTTCTTTTACTACTACTAATTTGCGTTAGCGCTTTTGGCCAAACCAAAATAAGTGGGTTTGTCACAGACTCAGACGGGATTTCTGTGCCTTTTGCTAACGTTGTTTTTAAAAACAGTTTTCAGGGCACTATAACCAATGAGAAGGGTCGCTTTTATCTAGAAAGTAATGAGACCTACTCAAAGGTTGTGGTCTCTTTTTTAGGATTTCAAAACAAAGAAATTACATTAGATAAAAAGGTTAACTATGACATGCGTATTGTTTTGGAGCAAGAGGCTGCATCTTTAGATGAGGTTGTCATCTTTACTGGCAAGACCTCCAAGAAAAACAATCCAGCGATAGACATACTCAAAAAGATTTGGGACAACCGCAGGCAAAATGGAGTAAAGAAATTCAATCAATACGCTTATGATAAATACGAAAAGCTAGAGTTTGATTTAAATACTATAGACAGTACCTTCACAGAAAATAAAATATTTAAAGGCATGGAGTTTATCTTTCAAGAGATAGACACCTCCAAAGTAACAGGAAAAACCTACTTGCCAATTTTTATTAATGAGGCCCTCTCCAAGGTCTATGGAGATAATCTTTTAAGCAAAGAGAGAGAAGTTCTTCAAGGAAATAAAAATTCTGGCTTTGAAAATAACAATACCCTTATTGCATTTCTAAAAGATTTGTACAGCCAATATGATGTGTATGATAACTACCTCAAGTTTTTTGATAAAGCCTTCACCAGCCCCTTGTCTAAAACGGGTATCGATGTTTACAATTATGTACTATTAGATAGCGCCTATATAAAAGATAAGTGGTGTTATAACATAGCCTACTATCCAAGACGAAAAAACGAACTTACTTTCAAGGGAGATTTTTGGGTAAATGACTCTACTTGGGCTATCAAAGAGATTAATTTGCAAGCCTCTAAAAGTGCTAATGTAAACTGGATAAGAGAAGTGTATATTGAGCAAGAATTTGATGTATTAAATGATTCTATTTTCTTGATTACTCGAGATTATTTTATGAGTGATTTTAGTTTCCAGGACAAAGAAAAAGCCAAAGGAGTCTATGGCAGAAGAACTACTTTGTATGATAATTATGTTTTTGACACCCCCAAGGAGAAAGATTTTTATAAAATACAAGTAGACCCTTACCAGTATGAGGTGTACAATAGACCAGATTCCTTTTGGAAACAAAACCGTCTAGAGCAATTAAATAAAGATGAGTTGAGTGTTTATAAAATGTTGGATACGCTAAAAACAGTGCCAAGATTTAAGGCCCTGTATAGCGCTGCCTCTGTTTTAGCCTCTGGATATTATGAGATAGAAAATTTTGATATTGGGCCTGTGTTTTCGCTTTTGGGCTATAATGAGGCTGAAGGTTTAAGGGTTCGATTGGGCGGTAGGACTTATTTTTCTCAAAACGACCAGTGGAGACTTGAGGGGTTTGGCGCTTACGGATTTAAAGATGATCGTTTTAAATTTGGGCTCTCTGCAAAGGTATTACTCAACAGAAAAAACAGGCTTACCCTTTATGCCGGCTATAGAAAAGACGTAGAACAAACTGGTGCAAGTCTTACCTCAAGCAATGATGTTTTGGGAAGAAATCTCGCATCTTCCTCCCTTATTACTGTGGGGACAAATGATAAACTAACCCGTGTTAAATTAGCAACTGTGGGAGTTTCACTAGAACCCGTTAAAAATTTAAATATACGTCTTACAGGATCTTTCAGGTCTTTGAGCTCTGCCACAGACACCTTTTCTGTAGATTATCTAAAAGAAGATGGAACTACAGGCAATGATGTACAACAACCAGAGGTCCGGCTCTTAACTCTTTTCACTCCAAAAAGAAAACTCTCTGGCTATGGAGTGGAGAGAACAATTGTAAACCAAGGGAGTTTCCCGAGTATTTTTGTAGGCTACACCTATGGTATAAAAGGATTTTTGGATGGAGATTTTGAGTACCAACGTATACAGGGGCTTTACACCCAGCCCTGGAATATTGGAGGTATTGGAAGGTTGACATCAACCATCGAGGCGGGTAAAACTTTTGGTCAGGTAAATTTAAGTTTGTTAAACCCCATACCAGGAAACCAAACACTTTTTAGTATTTACAATACGTTTTCTCAGTTAGATTTTTATGAATTTGTGAGTGACCAATATGTGTCTTTACATTTGCAGCACAACTTTGGAGGTAGAATTTTTCAGCGCATACCTTGGCTACGAGATTTTAATTTAAGAGAAGTAATCGGTTTTAGAGCGGTTTTGGGTAGTATAAGTCAAGAAAATATTGATATTAACAGGTCTAATATTGTGTATCAATCTCCAAATAAGCCCTACTATGAATATAGTTTTGGTATAGGAAATATCTTTAAAGTATTTAGGCTAGATGTCAATTTTAGAGGTAATTACTTAAATGAGTTTGAGTATCCCAATGCCAGAAAATTTGGTTTTACAGGAACCTTTGGATTTAACTTCTGATGCTTGTTTTAACCCCTCTAAAGTTGGTTATTGCTGTTTTAAAGCATCCCTTCTAGAGTTACCCAACGCTATGAGCCATAAAACCAAGGCTAATTCTACTCCTTAATCACTCATAACTAGTAATTTAGTCGCCCTATTTTTACTTATAAAAAAGAGGTTTTTTAATTGTCTTTAATTTGTTACTTTTACCGCCTTAATTAACAAATCAAATAATATATGGAAGCAATGATGATTTACATGCCAATAGCAGCGGCACTAATAGGTTTAGTATATATGCTAATTAAAAAATCCTGGGTGATGAAGCAAGATGCAGGTGATGGTAAAATGAAAGAAATTTCAGATCATATATACGAAGGAGCCTTGGCTTTTTTGAATGCAGAATATAGATTACTTTCTTATTTTGTTGTTGGAGCAAGTATCATTTTAGCAGGGATTGCTTTCTTTATGAATACTACTTACCTTATAGTGGTTGCCTTTATTATTGGAGCTATCTTTTCCGCATTTGCAGGAAATATGGGTATGAAAATTGCAACTAAAACAAATGTAAGAACCACGCAAGCTGCAAAAACGAGCCTGCCAAACGCCCTGAAAGTTTCTTTTGGCGGTGGTACTGTAATGGGTCTTGGTGTTGCAGGATTAGCCGTTTTAGGGTTAACACTTTTCTTTATTGTTTTTTATCAAATGTTTATGGGTGGTCAATGGACCAATACCATGGATATGACCATCGTGTTAGAGGCACTGGCTGGTTTCTCTTTGGGAGCAGAGTCTATTGCTCTTTTTGCAAGAGTAGGTGGCGGTATATATACCAAAGCTGCAGATGTTGGTGCAGATTTAGCAGGGAAAGTACAGGCAGACATTCCAGAGGATGATCCTAGAAACCCAGCTACAATTGCAGATAATGTAGGAGATAATGTAGGTGATGTTGCAGGAATGGGAGCAGATTTATTTGGATCTTACGTAGCAACAGTATTGGCTGCTATGGTACTTGGCAACTATGTTATTAAAGACATGGGCGGCGCCATACAAGATGCCTTTGGTGGAATTGGCCCTGTTTTATTGCCTATGGCAATTGCAGGTGTAGGGATTATTATTTCACTTATTGGAACTTTATTAGTAAAAATATCTTCAAACGATGCAAAAGAAGCGGATGTGCAAAAAGCACTAAACATTGGTAACTGGGCATCAATTATAATGGTTGCTGTAGCATGTTACGGATTAGTTACATGGATGTTGCCACAAACAATGCAGATGGACTTCTTTGGTGAGGGGCTTCAAGACATTTCTTCAATGAGAGTGTTTTATGCTTGTTTGGTTGGACTTGTTGTAGGAGCAGGAATCTCTGCTTTTACAGAATACTACACAGGACTTGGTTCTAAGCCAATTTTAAAAATTGTACAACAATCATCTACCGGTGCTGGAACAAACATTATTGCTGGTTTAGCAACAGGTATGATTTCTACATTTTCTTCTGTTTTATTGTTTGCAGCGGCAATTTGGGCATCATATGCCTTGGCTGGTTTTTACGGGGTTGCTTTAGCAGCTTCTGCTATGATGGCAACAACAGCTATGCAATTGGCCATTGATGCTTTCGGGCCTATTGCGGATAACGCAGGTGGTATTGCAGAGATGAGCGAACAAGATCCAATTGTTAGAGAACGTACAGATATTCTAGATGCTGTTGGTAATACAACCGCTGCAACAGGTAAAGGTTTTGCTATTGCATCAGCTGCCTTAACATCATTGGCACTTTTTGCTGCCTATGTTACTTTTACTGGTATTGACGGAATTAATATATTTAAGGCGCCAGTGCTAGCGATGTTATTTGTGGGTGGTATGGTACCTGTGGTATTCTCTGCACTAGCTATGAATGCTGTTGGTAAAGCTGCCATGGAAATGGTAAATGAAGTAGTGAGACAATTTAAAGATATCCCTGGTATTATGGAAGGTACTGGAAAACCAGAGTATGATAAATGTGTTGCCATCTCTACTCAGGCATCTTTAAAAGAAATGATGTTGCCAGGAATTTTAACTATTGGTTTTCCAATTGTTATTGTACTTGTTGGCCTTTTGGTATATCCAGATAATAATATGTTGGTTGCTGAAATGTTAGGGGGTTATATGGCCGGAGTTACCGTAAGTGGTGTACTTTGGGCAATCTTCCAAAACAATGCTGGTGGAGCTTGGGATAATGCTAAAAAATCTTTTGAAGCAGGTGTTGAAATTAATGGTGTAATGACATACAAAGGTTCTGAGGCTCACAAGGCTGCAGTAACTGGAGATACTGTCGGAGACCCATTTAAAGACACTTCTGGTCCATCTATGAACATCCTAATTAAACTTACGTGTTTGATTGGCCTTGTTATTGCTCCAATTCTAGGGGGTCATGCAGTAGCAGATACCTCAGCAGATGCCACTCAAGAAAATACCATACAGGTAAATACTGAAAAACAAGTGAGCGTAGAGATGAGCTCTGATGATAATGGGTTATTTACAGCCACCGTTACCATTACAACACAAGAAGATGGGTACACAACAAAAATGAGTAAAATTTTTAAGGGAACTGAGGCTGAAGTAACAGCCCAGATTGAGGCATTAGAAGCTACGAAAGTGGTACCTCCAGCACCTCCAGTTACTGTTTCTGAAACACAAAACAAGTAATATACCCAATTTTATAATTACAAAAAAAGGGCTGTCTTTAAAAGACAGCCCTTTTTTTATGAGGGTTATTACATGTTGCTGTTTTTTTAAAACAGCCCGTTAATCTCTGCGTCAATTTTACTAATTACTTCACCAAGATGCTCTGGGTTTTCAACAAAATCAATATCATCTACATCTAGAATAATTACTTTTCCTTTATTGTAGGTAGTAATCCAAGCTTCGTACCGCTCGTTGAGACGGCTCAGGTACTCGATGCTTATTGAGTTTTCATAATCTCGCCCACGTTTGTGAATTTGCTTTACTAAATTGGGTATGGAGCTACGCAGGTAAATTAGAAGATCTGGTCCTTTGGTAACACTCTCCATTAAATCAAACAGTGATTTATAGTTTTCAAAGTCTCTATTGGTCATCAGTCCCATGGCATGAAGATTGGGAGCAAAGATGTATGCGTCTTCATAGATGGTTCTGTCTTGTATTACTTTTTGCCCCTGCTCTCTTATCTCTAAAATTTGACGAAAACGACTGTTTAAAAAATAGACTTGTAGGTTAAAAGACCAACGTTCCATTTCATTGTAAAAGTCATCAAGATATGGATTGTCCTCCACATCCTCATAATGAGGTTTCCATTTATAGTGCTTTGATAATAAACGTGTAAGAGTGGTTTTTCCTGAACCAATATTTCCTGCTATGGCAACGTGCATACTTTTATTTATTTGGTTTTTGTACTACAAATGAGTGAATATTTTCTCGATCATAAATATACAAGAAATCTTCAAACACTTGCAAGTCTTGTATGCTTATTTGAGTAGTTTTTATAGATAAGAGTTTGAAGCTATTTTCTATTATTTCATAGATCATATTATCTTTAACTACCAAAACCCTTCCCTTGTGAGTTATCACTTTTTCACCTCCCTGAAACGCAACACTCTTTACAAGCCCTCCAAAAACTGTATAGACTTTTACACCACTAGGGGTTAGGAGATAATTGTAATTAAAATCACTGGCTTGATCTGTAGGGATTTCAGCAATAGGTAGCGAGATGCTATTTTTTGTATTATTCCTGTAATTGTAGAGTTCTAATTGTTGTGAATCTGCATTGAAAAGCCATAACTTATTTCCCCCAGCGTTGCTCACCCAACTAATATTAGCTATATCTTCTAATAGATTAAAGTTAATTTGTTCAATAAGGGAGAGTTTGTTGTCAAGTAAAATGACCGTGTTGGTTTGTGCATAAAAGACCACTACATTAAAAGGATTGATAATATCTACACTAGTGATGTTTCCTAACTGGAAATCTGTGAATTTATATCCCTGCGTTGCATTTTCTTTACTTAACACTTGATCTGTTATAGTGTAAAAGTTATCATAGCTATCATAACCAATAAACTGGCTTGCAGATAATGGGGTTTGAGTAGTTTTGTTGTACCCTTGGCCTACAGCAGTTTGAATACATAGTACTATTATAAGAACAAAATACTTCATAGCCCCAAGGTACAAAAAAGCCTCGTTATAGATAACGAGGCTTTTTTTAAAAATGATAACATCTTATCCTAGAAAAGGGTATTTGTAATCTGTAGGTGTTACAAATGTCTCTTTTACCATTCTTGGAGAACACCATCTATATAGGTTTAACTTACTACCCGCTTTGTCGTTGGTTCCGCTGGCGCGGGCACCTCCAAAGGGTTGCTGTCCTACAACGGCCCCTGTAGGCTTGTCATTGATGTAGAAGTTACCTGCTGCATTTTCTAAAATTTTGACACCTACTTCTAAGGCGTAGCGGTCTTCACTAAATACCGCTCCCGTCAGGGCATATTCACTTGTTTGATCTACAAGGTGGAGCGTGTCCTCCCAGGCGTCATCTTCAAAAACATATACGGTAACTACAGGACCAAATAGCTCTGTACACATAGTTGTATATTTTGGGTCATTGGTTTTAATAACAGTGGGCTCAATGAAGTACCCTTTGCTTTTATCATAACCACCACCTGCAATGATTTCTGCATTAGTGTCTTTTTTTGCTTGATCTATAAACCCTGCAAGTTTGTCAAAAGATCCTTCATGTATTACAGCAGTTATAAAGTTGCTCATATCTTCTGGAGATCCCATTTTAAAAGTTTCCATCTGTGCTTTTAGATGTTTTTGTGTAGCCTCCCAAATACTTTTTGAAACATATACTCTACTGGCTGCACTACATTTTTGACCTTGAAATTCAAAAGCACCTCTCGAGATGGCGGTAGCCACCTGAGCAGGATTTGATGATTTGTGCGCAACAATAAAATCTTTACCGCCAGTCTCTCCAACAATACGAGGATAGGTTTTATAGTTGTGGATGTTTACTCCAATTTTTTTCCAAAGCTCTTTAAAGATAAAGGTTGATCCTGTGAAATGAAGCCCACTGAAATCTGGACTATCTAGGACTGTATCTGTAATCATCTCAGGGTCACCCATAACCATTTGTATCACTCCAGAAGGTACTCCTGCTTCTTTGAATACATCGAGAACTATTTTGGCAGAGAATATTTGGCTATCACTAGGTTTCCAAACCACAACATTACCCATCATTGCAGCACTTGCTGGTAAATTGGCTGCAATGGCAGTGAAGTTAAAAGGTGTTATTGCGTAGATGAATCCCTCAAGTGGTCTATACTCTAGACGGTTCCAAACATCACTTGTTGATGCAGGCTGCTCAGCATACATTTGGGTCATGTACTGTACGTTAAACCGCAAGAAATCTATCAGTTCACAAGATGCGTCAATTTCTGCCTGATGAATGGTTTTAGATTGCGCAAGCATTGTTGCTGCATTTATTTTGGCTCTGTAAGGTCCTGCAATTAATTCTGCAGCACGTAAAAATATAGCAGCACGCTGCTCCCATGGCATTTGAGACCACATTTTACGGGCCTCTAAAGCGCTATCAATAGCTTCTTGGATATGTTTTTTCTCAGCCCTGTGGTAGGTCCCTAAGATATGCTTGTGATCATGCGGCGGTGACATAGTTGCCGTGTCCCCAGTGGTAACATCTTTTCCATTTATATACATTGGCACATCAATGGTGCTATTATACATTTGTGTGTATGTTTTTGCAACAGTTGCTCGTTCAGAAGAGCCTGGAGCATATGTTTTTACTGGTTCGTTAACAGCAACTGGAACTTTGTAAAATCCTTTTCCCATAGTGAGTTTATTTATGCAATTGCTTGGCAATTTGCGATTTGTTTAAGACAAAATTTTGAACTGCGAAGATACAAAAAATATGCTCCTATAATAGCGTGTACTGGGGTCGGTTTTACACTGTATTAGGTGAGCACATTAAAATAAAAATGAATTTTGAAAGTGCTCTACTTAAATTAATTCATAGAAAATGGAGCACTTAATTTAAAGTTTGGGATGCTTACTTTAAAGTTTTCGGTAGAAGAAAAATTAACCATTTCATAATAACCGCTCATAGATCCAAAAGGACTTAGTAATATACAACCACTGCTGTAGGTGTGAGAGCCACCAGGCTTAATAACTGGTTTTTTGCCAACAACACCTTCTCCAAAAACCATGTCAATGTCGTTTAGGGCATCTTTTATTTTCCAATGGCGAGATTTAAGTTGTACCACATCTTTACTATTGTTCTCAATACGGATGATATAAGAAAATGCATACTGTTGTTTCCCATTAGATACAAAAGCGTCCTCAAAACGGGTTTTGATAGAAACTTTTATACCTAGGGTAACTTTTTGCGTCATTTAATTATATTGAGTAAACAGTTGTTGTTAAATATAGATAACATAAAAATACAAATTTTATTATCATATGCACAATTAAGGTCTCAATGTTTAAGTAGGAGATTATAAATCCCACACAAAAAATTAATTCTCCTGGGCTTTTAAAGAAAATAAAGAGTCATTTTTTGTTACAAATTCTTCACAAGTTTTAAAGAAGTTAATAATGTCTTTGTCATCATTTCCAGCGTTAATGGTAACAAGACGGACAAATTCTGTTTCTCTAAAAATTCCAAAACCTACCATTGCTTCTGCATTTTGATATAACAATGTGCAAAGGTCTTGGGCAGGAATTCCTTTATAGTTGTAGCAAATAGATATTGAATCATCAAAACTATAGAGGGTGTAATCTGGATTATTTCTTATGTAATTTCTGGCTACTTCTGCCAAATGAAATTGGTGATCTACAATTTTTTCTAATCCCAGAGTTCCAACAGATTTCCAAAGTGTCCAAAATTTTAGTGCGTCATTTCTTCTACCGCACTGAATAGATGTTTTTCCTAGATTGTAATCATCACCATCTGTTTGGTATAGATAGGAGGCATCATTACTAAAACTTTCGTGTAAATATTTTTTATGTTTGGTAAGTACAATAGAGCAGGTAAGAGGCGTCCCCATCATCTTATGGGCATTGTAGCTAAAAGAATCTGTGAGGGATATCCCTTCAACCAAGTGCTTGTATTTTTTACTGAAAATAACACTTCCGCAGTATGCCCCATCTACATGAAGCCAGAGTTGATGCTCTTTACAAATTTTAGATAATGGTGTTATCTGGTCAAAGGCTCCAAGTACGGTTGTTCCAGCAGTAGCATTTACAAAAAATGGTTGCAAACCTAAGGTGATGTCTTCATTGATTTTAGCGCTCAAGTCTTCAGGGTCCATTTGCCCATACTCATTGGTGGCTACATACCTGACTTGCTCACGCCCAATACCAATAAATGCAGCATTTTTTGAGGTAGAGTAGTGAGATTCTATAGAGGTGTAAGCTGTCATTTTTTGCAACACCCCTTGGTTTTTAATAGTTTCATTGTGGGCATCACGGGCCATTAAAATGGCCATAAAATTACTCATAGATCCTCCAGGAGCAAAGGTTCCGTCTGCATCTTTACCATAGCCAATCAAATCACAAGATTTGCGTAAAATTTCCTTTTCAATTCCTACCTGAGGTCCAGCAACCTTGTAGGTGTACATGCTATTATTGAGTAGTACGGCCAATAAATCTCCTAAGGTGGCCTTTGGATTTCTGCCCCCAAAGAGCTGATTAAAAAATAGGTTTGTTGCAGTGCGGGGGGTGTTTAAAACAAGTTTTTCTAGTGCTTTTTCAAAAAAAGCATCATCTGCGGGTTGCTCCTGGAGGGCTAGGGGTAAGATATTAAAAAGTTCCTTGGGTGGGATTGGAGTGGTTATTGGCTCCTGGTTTTCAGCGGCGATTAATTTTTCAGCTAATTTTTGAAACAGTAAAAGTTCTTTTTGCATTTGAAGGTCTTGGTTTAACACAAATATAATGTAAAAAGATGCCTAAAGGAACTCAAAGGTGGGATGATTTAGAGGTTTTTTGACTCTAAATCTAAAAGGTTTTATTTAAAGAATTGAGGGAATGGTTATTTAGTTATTTGAAATTTTACTGGAAGTAGCAGCGCCTTTTCCAAGGAGTCTATCAAATCTAGACCCGGGAGCCCTGTAATACACTAGCACCGTATATTGGTTCTCTGTTTGCCAGAAATTACCGCTTATTGGTCCCTGCTCTACACTGCCATCTCTGTTAACCATTACATATTTGTAATTATAGAAACCTTGTTTAAAAAGTCTTGCGTTTTGGTAGGTGTCTGTTTTTTCATTGTAGCGCATGTAGGTGGTTTGATCTATGGTCCAGTTGTTAAAATTTCCGTAGATATGTATTTCTTTATCACCCAACGACCCGTAATACTGCAAATTAAAATGCATCAGGACATAATCTGCCTCTATGTTTTGATTTTGAGAGGCATATAGATTTCTAACCCTGAAGTTACCGTTAATGTCCGGGTTGTAAGTATATGGCCTTACGCTTCTGTCTATGTTTGTAAACAGAAAATTTTCATACAGTTCATTAAGCGCTACAGATCTCACCCCGTTTGTGGAGGATCTGAGGTCTTTGTTGTCAAAAAATAAAAATTCATTGCCACCCCAAAATGCTGCCTCTTGGTCATACCGATAAATGAGCTCAGTGCCAATGGTATATTGTGGTTTTAAATTAGTGATGGCATTTTTTAAATTATTGTTTTGAAAAACAATTGTTTTAACATTTTGCTTTGGGTTTATCAAAAGCAAACCAGGGGAGTTTATTTTAAACTGTACTACTTGTTGTTGGTCTATGTTTTTTATTTTTCTTGCTCTTTTGATTTCTACCGCTACGCTTAAAAGGCGTTCTAGAACCATAAATTTTCTAGAAAAAACAATCTCGCTGTCATCATTAAAAATTCTCAATAAGTAATTTCCACTTTTTTTAATAGCGCGGGTTTCTCTGTTTGGAATACTTAGTTTGTAGTTTGAATAAAGCTGTAGGGTATTAAAGCTGTTTTCATAGGTTTCTATCCTAACATCATCAAAGCCATCTAGGTATTCTCCTTTTGATAAATCACTAGGAGTCCAGTCAAAATTAAAATGCTCAATGGTGTAAAAGTAATCTGCTTCATTACCAATGATATCATCAAAAGAAAGTTGCAGTTTTTGCCCCAATTCTATTACAGGCAATGTGCTTTGTGATGAAGATCCTTTTAGCTCAATAGTTCTAATATACTCAGGCTCAATTGTTTGCTTTACTTGAGCCACTCCTTCCGGGATTTGATAAAAAAAAAGAATAAATAAGAGAGTAATGGTGCGCATGGTTTGTTGGTGTAAGTGTTAAATATAAACAAATTTTACGCCTTAAAATTGCATCACATTTTTTTGGGACAGTAAAGAGATAAAAATATCTTAATAAATTGGAAAATTGCTCTTTTAATTCTTAAATTTGCGTTCCCTAAAAAGACATACTATTTTGGATGCTTTTTAAGAAAATAAAAGACAATTTTAACACGACTATCCTATGTCCAAAGACATTAAGATTAAAAAGGGTCTTGCCATCCGCCTAAAGGGTGAAGCAGATAAATCACTTTCAAACGCACCGCGTTCACGCACCTTTGCTATTCGTCCTTCAGATTTCCACTTGTTTACACCAAAATTGGTGAAAAAAGAAGGGGATAAAATGCTCGCTGGAGAGACCTTATTTTACAGCAAACAAAACCAGGCAATCACTTTTTCATCACCAGTAAGCGGTACCCTTACCAAGATTGAAAGAGGGCCAAAACGTGTAATTACATCTATAACCATTGAAGCTGATCAAAAAGACACTTTTATGGATTATGGAGTAAAAACTCCAGAAAGCCTTTCATCTCAAGAAATTAAAGATCATTTACTTGCCTGTGGGTGCTGGCCTTTTGTAAAACAACGTCCTTATGATGTTATTGCAAATCCAAATAACAAGCCAAAAGCAATATTTATCTCTGGTTTGGCTACTGGAGCTTTAGATGCAGATCTAGATTTTGTTTTACAAGGAAAAGAAAAAGAAGTGCAAACCGCCATTACAGCACTTAGTAAACTAACAGATGGTGCTATTCACCTTACTGTTGCAAAAGATAGCGTTTCTATGTTATCTGAGTTGAAACATGTTGTTTTACACAAAACAAATGTATTGCATCCTGCAGGAAATGTGGGTACACAAATAAACAAGATAGATCCCATTAATAAAGGGGAAACTGTTTGGACGGTAGCTGCTCAAGATTTGGTAATTATTGGAGAATTATTTTTAACAGGAAAATACAACGCAGAGCGCATTGTGGCTCTAGCAGGTTCTTGTATTAAGGCTCCAAAATATTATAAAACTAGAATTGGTAGTGAAGTTGCTACCATGATTTATGACTCTGGGCTTACTCAAGAAAATGTTCGCGTGATCAGCGGAGGTGTTTTAAGCGGAGATACCATTTCTCCAAAACTTCACCTTGGTTTTTATCACAATGCAATAACAGTTATTCCTCAGGGTGATGATTATGAGTTTTTTGGCTGGAACAAGCCTGTGTTTGATAAAATCTCTCCATCAAGAGCGTTAACTTTTTCTTGGATGCAACCCAAGAAAGAATTTGATTTAACAACAAACACCAATGGTGAGCATCGTGCTTTTGTTGTAACGGGTAATTACGAAGAGGTATTTCCTCTGGATATATATCCTCTACAAATTTTAAAGGCTTGTTTGGTGAAAGATTTGGATGCAATGGAAGCCCTAGGAATGTATGAGGTGGCACCAGAAGATTTCGCCTTGACAGAATTTGTATGTGTTTCAAAGCAGCCACATCAACAAATCATAAGAGAAGGATTAGACTTAATGTATAAAGAAATAGGATAAGTTATGGGTTTAAAACAGAATTTACATACCTTAAAAATGAAGTACAAAGGTACCAAGATGGCTCCTGCGTTTAACGCGTTCCATACCTTTTTGTACTTGCCCAATGAGACTACCCATAATGGTACTCACATCAAAGCAGCTGATGATTTAAAACGCACCATGAACATGGTTATCATGTCACTAGTGCCTTGTTTACTGTTCGGGATATTTAACGCTGGATATCAATACAATCTTCAAACAGAAGAGGTCACTAGTGCACTCAGCTTTTTTAGTACAGAGTTCTGGAACTTCTCAAACTTTACTATTGGCGCCTGGAAAGTGTTACCACTTGTGGTAGTCTCTTATGGTGTTGGACTTATTGTAGAATTTATTTTTGCGGTTATAAAAGGTCATGAGGTAGAAGAAGGATATTTGGTAACGGGAATGCTCGTGCCTTTAATAGTTCCTGTAGATATACCGCTGTGGATGCTGTCTATAGCAGTTATTTTTGGTGTAGTGATAGGGAAAGAGGTCTTTGGAGGAACTGGAATGAATATTTTAAATCCTGCCTTAACCATAAGAGCCTTTTTATTCTTTGCCTATCCAACTTGGATGTCTGGAGATAAAGTTTGGGTTACTGGCGCTGTAGATACAGTAGGGCAGCCTGATGCTATTTCTGGAGAGACCATTTTAGGATCATTGGCTCAAAATAATGGGTTTGGAGATTGGAGTATGATGGATCAATTTTTAGGATTTATTCCTGGCTCTGTAGGAGAAACTTCAAAGCTTCTTATTATAGTTGGAGCCCTTATTTTAATTCTTTCAAAAATAGGTAGTTGGAGAATCATACTAAGCACACTAGCCGGTGCTCTTTGCATGGGGCTTATCTTTAATGGTGTTGTAAACGCCGGATGGGTTACAGAGAGTTCTAAATTCTTTGGGCTTATGAGCGTTGATTTTTGGCAACATTTGTTTATTGGTAGTATTTTATTTGGTGCAGTATACATGGCAACAGATCCAGTTACAGCCTCTCAAACAAATAAAGGAAAATGGATTTACGGTTTTTTAATAGGTTTTATATCTATTATGATACGCGTGTTTAATCCAGCATATCCAGAGGGAGTATTCTTGGCTATTTTACTAATGAATGTATTTGCACCAACGATAGATCACTACGTATTGGAAGGAAATATCAAGAAAAGAGCAAAACGTTTAAAACTAAAAACAGCTTAATTATGGCAGTTAATAAAGATAAAAACAGTTACACAATGATTTTTGCCGTTATTATGGTACTAGTTGTTGGTACATTATTGGCAGGATTTTCAAGCGGATTGAAGCCTATGATTAAGGCAAATGAAAAGTTTGAAAAACAACAAAACATCTTATATGCTATGGGTGTTAATGATAATGTAGGGTCAGGTGATGTGGCTTTTATAGCTACAGATAGAGTAGCAGATGCCTTTAACACCTATATCAAAGAGCAATTAGTTATTGAAGGGGCTACTTCCTCACAAAACGACAAGGCTTATTTAATAGATGTTAAAAAAGAGGGTGCAAAAGCAAAAAAAGCGGGTTATCAAAGAAAACTTCCTTTATTTATCGGTGAAAAAGATGGCAAGAAATTATACATCATGCCAGTAAGAGGAAAAGGACTTTGGGATGCAATTTGGGGCTTTGTGGCTGTAGACAAAAGCATGACCGTACAAGGGGTGTATTTTGATCATAAAGGAGAAACACCAGGTCTGGGTGCAGAAATCAAACAGCGTTATTTTATGGATGATTTTATTGGAGAAAAACTCTTGGAAGGAACCATCTATAAGGGTATAAAAGTTGCCAAAGGAAACAACGATCCAAAGAATATGATAAAAGACGATTATGAGGTGGATGCTCTAGCGGGTGCCACTATTACTGGAGATGGGGTTTCTGCAATGCTTAAAAAGGACATTGCTATGTATGTTCCTTACTTTAAAACTATAAATAACTAAGAAGATGGGATTACTTTCAAAAAAAGACACGCGGTTAATCTTAGATCCACTTGCAGATGATAACCCAATTACCATACAAGTATTAGGTATTTGTTCTGCCTTGGCTATTACAGCACAATTAAAGCCATCTATAGTAATGGCAGTTTCTGTAATATTTGTACTTGGTCTGGGAAATGTAGTTATTTCACTGATGCGAAATATCATACCATCAAAAATTAGAATTATCGTGCAGCTAATTGTTGTTGCAACACTTGTAATTATTGTAGATCAGGTATTAAAAGCATTTGCTTATGAGCTTAGTAAAGAACTATCTGTCTTTATTGGTCTGATAATTACCAATTGTATTATTATGGGGCGTTTTGAGGCATTTGCTTTGGGTAATGGACCTTGGAAATCTTTCCTTGACGGTGTAGGTAACGCGTTAGGATATGGTGTAATACTTATTATAGTAGGTTTCTTTAGAGAATTATTAGGCTCTGGAACTTTGTTTGGTTTCAAAGTATTGGGTGATTCTGTAGAGAAAACCGGATTGTATGCCATTGGTTATGAAAACAATGGTTTTATGGTCCTGCCTCCAATGGCCCTCATTGTGGTGGGTATTATTATATGGGTACAGCGCAGTAGAAATAGCGCATTAATTGAAGAAAACTAGTAATAGTAAAAAATAAAATTTTAGAACATATGTTAGAGCATATAGAATTATTTTTCAAATCAATCTTTGTAGACAACATGGTATTTGCATACTTTTTGGGTATGTGTTCTTACCT
>Ga0206127_1000972_pt1 | contig 32573 bp, 25 predicted proteins | sample Helgoland_Spring_6_FD_148646 | JGI IMG/M metagenome (GOLD analysis project Ga0206127, IMG submission 148646) | Pelagic subsurface seawater microbial communities from Kabeltonne, Helgoland, North Sea - Helgoland_Spring_Bloom_20160419_1 | ecosystem: Environmental > Aquatic > Marine > Epipelagic ...
TATTAAATGCATTGTTTTTCATCTTAGCTGAGCCCTTGATCATATGATATTAATCAAATACCGCAATATTTGGTCAATAAGTGTATAACTAATAAAGATCACTAACACTTATGAGCCAATACCACAGTTAAGCACATTGATGCTCTAAATAACCCCTAACCCTTTCGATGCCATTGTAATCTGACAGCATGACCTCAATGGGCGGTTTGCCATTGAACAAATGGTTATCATTTGGTGATGACAGCCAAGTGTCGACTGAATCTGAATTCTCAAATAAGGTTTCAAGACATTTAAAAATACCGAGCAACTGCGAGATTCGAAGCAGCGCATCTTCGTTTAAAAACTCCGATCCATTCTCTGCGTTAGCAGCCGCTTTTAGCTCCAAAAATTGATTTTCACTAGAAAGCCCTAACAGCACAGAAATCTGATGATCTGGTAGTTTCCACAGTGCAGCTATTTTTACCACAGTCTGAAAGCTGATTTGCTGATCTTGGAAATTAGACTTCATATTAGGTTGGTTTTTCGCCTCTCAGTCTCTAAATACCTTGAGTCTATATAACATTCTGGACAAAATCTACTCATTGAGAGTATTCTATCAAAATACAAAAAAGCTAGCTTTATCAATAGTTTAAATATATCAAGGATACTATAGTAAATGAGCAAAAACATTAAATGACGATATCACGAGAACCATTTCCGAGCATATGCTTGTTTGAACTATATGTCGCCGGTTGCATTTGTAAAACAGGTAGCTTAAGTTACCAACTTACGATCAAGCGAGTGGAACTAATGAGAAAGTCAGGCTTATTTAAGGTCATAATTTCGTTATTTGTTACATCATGTGTACATGACAGCATAAGTTGACCCTTTGGCCATTTTATGGTGTTTTAGGTCAGCTAATCTGGCCAGGTTGGTTGCTTTGATATCGTTGTAATCCCCCCATTTTAAGTAGCAGCTATTCAGAGAAAACTTATGCTGCCTCCAGTAGCTGCAGGACGGTATGCCGCCAATCGCTTTATGAGTGCGTTCTGGTCAGCCTCTGATGGTGTCCAGTCCCTGGCCATTTCCTCATCGAAGAAATCTTGTGGCAACGCCACTGGTTGGTAACGTTGCCGTTGGGTCAGGAACTTTTCATTGGCCGTCATTCATCAGTATCTATGCAGGCACCAACGGTCTTGCGTGTTCCAGTTTTTCAGCCAACATTTCATTGTGCTTAGCCAGCCACATGTCATTCATGAATTGGAGATTAAGCCAAAATTCCGGCGTAGTTCCGAGAACCTTCGCCAGCAAAAAAGCTGTTTCAGCAGTTACCCCACGCCGACCACGACACAACTCATTGACGGTCTTGCGGCCTACACCCATTGCTTTTGCCAATTCGCCTTGGGTGACCCCTAATGGCTCTAGGAATTCTTCTTTGAGCATAGTGCCCACGCCTGTAGGTTGATGAGCGGGAATTTTCAGTGCTTCAACCATGATTTCACCTCTTACTTGTATGTATGGGGATCCAAATAGAGCCCCTTTGCTTCGCCAGTATCTCATTGGAATATCAAGCGACATTGTTTATTCACCCGGATCGAACACCAATCCTTAAGCTTACCTTCCAAATGCTCAAATCGGTTGCCCGGTGGCACTCGTAAATCCTGTTCGCCTTTGGCGGCATGGATAATATTGAGCTTACTCTTTAGAGCACTCTCTATGGTGCTAGGGATGTTGGACGACTTAACACCAAAGAAGTAATAGTCATCCAACCACTGATCCTGGAACGTCTTGATCATGATTAATTGTAGCCTGTATCGCTACATGTTACATGCTAATTTTATCAAATGGTTATACACGTGTCTCATTAGTCAGAAATTCATATTTGTGAAACATTGAATAGTTGACAGTATATGGAACACTTTTTGTAATTTCCGGCCAACTTATGGTGTCAAATCCGGCCACTTTATACTTTCATGTACACATGCTACCTAAAAGATAGTTCAGTATTTTTCTCGTCATGCCTTTACATAATTTTTGTTCATCATATCTATAAAAGGAAAGAGGCACTTAAAAAGTGTAAAGGTAGGATAAAGCGGCTAAGAGTCATATGAAAAGCGGGATATTGCTCATTAATGACATTTACAAAACTTTTGTTGTACAGAAATAATAAACATCATCAATACTACATAGCCGAGCTGAGGTAGCGCTTTAATGAGTGAATTAAGCAACATGCGCAACTCCGGAATAATCGAGATCATGCGCAAAACACGAAAAATTCTCACCAGACGGCCTAAAAGCGCCAGTTCACTATCTTCCACAGGGATTAAACTAACCACGACAATGAGAGTATCGAATACATTCCAGCCGGCACGGAAAAATTGCTTCTTATGCGGCTCTCCAATAAAACGGACAATGATCTCAACCAGAAAAACAATTGTTATCACCCAATCTAACACGGCCATCACGGACACCAACAACGGTGGCAATTCGTAGGTGCGAATGCCAATGGTGATGGCAGAAAATACAATCACCCCAATAACGAATAACTCGAACAATTTGTTGCTACGTAGGCGAAAGAAAGCGGCTTGGAGTGCACTTGAAGAACTGATCTTGGGCGCTGTCATAATAGAGTCACGAAATAATCTTTAAACGTGGCAATGATGCAGATCCACTGAAAAAAACACAAGCTATGAAACCTAATAAAGTGTCGATGATGACAGCAGATGCAGCAGTTAGGTCAAGAGAATCTTAGAAACCAGCTGACAAGATCAAGCACAACCCGGGCAGAACTTAACAAGTGGCACCTGAGGTGGTCCACTGGTATGAACAGGTGCAGGTATGACTGCCTCGAAGACCACTTTTTGCGGGTGGGAGCTTGCCTTAGACAGCATAGATTCAGCCACTGGCTGATCGTTATCAACGCCAAGACTAACTTGCGTCTCTGCTACCTTGCCAAACACTGCAGCATTACCGACCAGACTGGGCGCAAAAGAAGCCTGAGGTTTTACCAAGGAGGCATTTGAATTAATCCGAGTGTTTTCAGCGGTGGTGAATTGATTCGTTGACGCTTGCATTCTGTCTATTATTTCATTCATCTTAGACGTCACAAGATTCGCTTGAGAGAGGGTATATGCGCTTCTCGACAACTGCAGCATCAACGATTTTTCCACATCTGCTTTAACCAGACCATTACTGAATGTTGGACTTTCGGAATCTAATGAAGAGACCGACCCCAAGTTTTGATTAGAGCTTAAGGGTGTTACGGTAGTCGCAGTCGCAACGGATGATGGCTCGACCCTGATCGGCCGCTGAGTCTCTTGTAGACTCGTTCTACTGACCAAAAGTCTTGTTAAATCTGAATTGAAGTTAATCATATTATTATCTTTAGGGCATTTACAAAAGAAGCCCACCGCTATTAGACCCCTCGCAGAGTAATATCGACAGTATCCACAAATACTTTAATCGTGCCATGAATTTTATCACTCATCAGTCAAGACTAAATGCACTTGGTCTTATATTAAATTCAAAACTACCAAAGTTCTAGTTTGCTATGGCTTGGTTTAATCTTGTCGCCAATATTTGTCCTTTAATAGGCGTTTATAGAGTTTTCCCGTGGGATGTCGGGGTAACTCTGGGTCAAAATCAATGGACCTAGGGCACTTTATGTCGGCCAATTGTTCTCGGCAAAAACCAATTAATTCTTGCTCCAACTCGGGACCCGCACAATCCCATTGAACCGGTTGAACCACCGCTTTTACCTCTTCCCCAAACTCACTATTTGGCACTCCAAAGACAGCCACATCGGCCACTGCAGGGTGCATTATTATTCTATTTTCAGCCTCCTGAGGGTAAATATTTACACCACCAGAGATAATCATAAAAGCCTTGCGATCAGTTAAATATAAGAAACCGTCTTCATCTAAACGACCAATATCGCCGAGTGTGGTCCATCCGTTGGGATGCTTGGAGGACTGCGTTTTATCCGCATCATTGTGATATTCAAAAGTAGGTCCATCAGCAAAGAATATGGTACCAGATTCACCAACAGCTACTTCATTGCCAACATCGTCACAAATATGTATAACACCCACCAATGCCCTACCCACACTGCCCCTATGAGACAACCACTCAGCAGAATCAATGGCACAGAAACCATTGCCCTCAGAACCGGCATAATATTCGTGAATTACCGGCCCCCACCAATCAATCATTCTTTGTTTGACCTCTACTGGGCAAGGCGCAGCAGCATGTATTGCTGTTTGAAGTGATGAGATATCGCAATGTAATCGAACTGATTCTGGTAACTTGAGCATTTTAATAAACATAGTGGGCACCCACTGGCTATGGGTGATCTTATAGCTCTCAATTAATTGCAGTGCTTGCTCTGCATCAAAATCTTCCATGACTACACTGGTGCCACCAAAAAGGAGATTTACCATGTTATATCTGAGCGGGGCGGCATGATACAGAGGCGCCGGCGAGAGATAGACAGTTTCGCCACTGAACCCGTAGAGCCCTTTGGCCAGCATCACCAACGCCGATGACTCTTCACCCACAGCGATATCGGGCAGCGGAATTTTCACACCTTTAGGTTGGCCTGTGGTGCCAGACGAGTAGAGCATATCAACACCACATGCTTCATCGTCAACAGGCCGTTTAACCATGCGATCACGCAATGTCTCATAGGACTTATAGTCCGGCACAGTGCCATCTACCATAAGTTTGTGTTCCACTGCCGGCATCTGCTTCAACATGTCTTCAGCTAACGCTGCCTTCGCTTTAGAGCCTATAAACAACCGAGCGCCACAATCATTGACAATGTAAGCCGCCTCAGCCACCGTCAAGCGTGAACTAATCGCCGTGTAAAAAAGTCCGGAGCGCGCTGCTGCATTACAAATTTCAAGGAACCTCGCATTGTTTTCCATCAATATCGCGATGTGATCTCCCGTCTGCAAGCCCAAGGATCGAAATAATTGCGATCCCTGACAAGAGCGCTCATCCAATTGTTGATAGGTAACGATTTCACCACTGTTTGCCATAATGTAGGCAGGTTTATTCGGATGTTGTTGTGCAAGATTACCAAGATGCATAACTTACCTCCATTTAGCGAAACACCAAAAATTTTGCAGCGCTTTAAAACTACGATCAACAATAATTACTCTAAAAATTAAACCACGACTCACTCTGTCCTTACAAATAATACCATTGAAACCGAGTATTTTTTGTCGACATTAGACAATGTTTTCGCTACTGTCTAGCCGAAATAAAAATCTTATGGAGACTCATGTTGACCAATGTTATTACTTCCGTTGTCGCGGGTGTTGGGCAAATCACCTTAAACCGCCCGGCGGCACTTAATGCCCTGACATTAGATATGGTCAGAGATATTTCCAGCGCACTGCTGGAATGGAAAGATGATGACACGATTGAGGCCGTAGCCATACGGGGAAGCAATAAACAGGGGCCCTTTGGAGCGTTCTGCGCCGGTGGTGACATTCGTTTCTTTCACCGAGCCGGCATCGCCGAAGACGCCGATCTAGAGGCTTTTTTCACAGAAGAATATCGACTCAACCATCTGATATTTAGTTACCCAAAACCTTACATTGCTTTTATGGATGGCATCGTGATGGGTGGAGGTATGGGTATTTCCCAGGGTGCTTCACTGCGACTGGTGACCGAGCGCACCAAAATAGCCATGCCAGAGACTAATATTGGTCTTTTCCCTGATGTGGGCGGTGGCTATTTTTTGCCCAAATGCCCTGGCTACAGCGGTGAATACTTGGGGCTGACAGGAAAAGTCCTCAGTGGCACTGAAGCATTAGCCGCCAATTTGGCTGACCGCGCGGTGAGCAGTGACAACTTGAGTGATTTGTGGGATAGCCTCACCAATAACGAAATGATGACAGTGGAACAACGTATCAGCAGACTGCACAGCGTCATCGATGAGGTACAGCTAACAGAGGACGACCAGTGGTTAAACGCCGACATAGATAGGGCATTCAATCAGGATTCTCCCGCCGCTATATTGACCACTTTGGAGCAAATAAATACAGCTTGGGCAGCAGAAACATTGGCTCTAATCAACAAGCGCTCGCCACTCATGTTGCATGTATCTCTTCGACAGATTCAGTTGGGAAGAAACATGACTCTGGCAGACGAATTACGACTCGAGCGCACCTTGGTCAGACACTGTTTCTATACTCATCATTTAGCGCGAACCGGCGCACAAACCGATACTGTAGAGGGAATAAGAGCATTAGTCATCGATAAAGATCATAGTCCGCAGTGGAACCCCCCGCGTATTGATGAAGTAACGTCTAATATGGTGGATCCCTTTTTTGTCAGCCCGTGGACTAAAGAGGAGCATCCACTGGCCGATCTTCAATAGGTTTACGATGCAAATATTCCTTTCTTTAGAGACTGACAATGAGTAACGAACGTCACTCAGCAGTCATTATTGGCGCCGGTTTTGGCGGCTTGTCTTTGGGCATACGGCTGCAGAGTCTCGGCTTTAATACCACCATTGTTGAAAAACTCGATGGCCCCGGTGGCCGCGCTTATGTTAAAGAGGTCAATGGCTTCACCTTTGACATGGGTCCAACAGTCATCACCGTGCCTCACTTTATAGAGGAACTGTTTGCTCTAGAGAGAGATATTGATAATCTACAAAAACCCGACTTTCCAGAAAATATAGTCAGTGGCGAGCCCACCGTAAATAGCGCAACAGCCGCCTACGCCAATATTGTCCCCATCAAACCTTTTTACCGAATATATTTTGACGACAAAAGTTACTTTGATTATGACGGTGACCCAACTCATACTCGCGAGCAGATTCGACGCATTGCACCGGAAGATCTTGCGGGTTATGAGCGCTTTCACCACGACGCAGAGGCAATTTTTAAGCGCGGTTTTCTTGAGCTGGGCTACACCTTTTTCAACGACATCAGCAGTATGCTAAAGGTGCTTCCGGATCTCCTTAAATTGGACGCGGTGAGGAGTCTATTCTCTTTTACCAGTCGCTATTTCAGCAGCCACAAACTGCGTCAAGTGTTCAGTTTCGAAACGCTTCTCATCGGCGGTAATCCTCTGGCGGTGCCGGCTATCTATGCCATGATTCACTTTGTTGAAAAAACCTGGGGCGTCCATTATGTAATGGGTGGAACGGGTGCTTTGGTCAAGGGTATGGTGGAAAAATTTGAAGAAATGGGTGGTTCCATCTGTTACCAAAGCGAAGTGGCGAGCATCGATATTATCGAGAGATCAAGTTTACTCAGCAAACCCAAGGTCAACGGTATCACCTTGGCCAGTGGCGAGACGCTCGATGCCTCAATCATCATCAGCAATGCTGACTATGCGCACACACACCTCAAGCTAATCGACTCGAAACACCGTCGCTGGAACCCTAACTGGCGAATAAAAAATATGCACTATTCGATGTCTCTTTTAGTGGTCTATTTCGGTTTCAAAGACCCAGGAAATATTGATTTGAGGCATCATAATATTATTTTAGGTCCTCGCTACGAAGAGCTGTTGACCGACATTTTCAAACGAAAAATTTTAGCCAGTGACTTCAGCCAGTATTTGCATATTCCCACCATAACAGACCCATCTCTGGCACCAGAGGGCCACCATGCTGCCTATACCCTGATCCCAGTGCCGCACAATGGAAGCAAAATTGACTGGACTGTTGAAGGGCCCAGACTAACCAATAAGGTTTTGTGCTTTTTAGATGAAGAAGGTTACATACCTGATCTTATGAAAAATCTTGTGCACCAAGAATTTATTACACCAGATTATTTTGAAACCACGTTAAATAGTCATCTAGGCAATAGCTTTGGTGTTGAGCCAAGACTTACCCAGTCTGCCTTTTTCCGCCCTCACAATCGTTCAGAAGACATATCAGGTCTCTACCTTGTGGGCGCTAGCTCACAGCCCGGTGCCGGCACACCCAGCGTAATGATGTCGGCAAAAATGACCGCCAGAGCCATCGCCGACGATTTTTCTAATGACATCGCAGATTGGCGCAGAGGATAAATCGTGTCGTTTCATTTACTTGAGGAGTCGATTACCTGTCCTTTTTGTTGGGAGGTGATAACGCTATTGATCGATCCTTCCGAATCACAGACCTACACTGAAGATTGTTTCGTTTGCTGTCGACCCATTCTCGTGGAGACCTCTATCTCTGGGGATGACGTGCAAATTCGTGTCACCCAAGAGGACCTCGGCTTTTAACTGACCCAATTCACCCCTTCCCATTTGAAGAAAAATCCGTTTGAATAGAGGCCATAAATAAGAGAACTGGGTGCAATGTGGGGTGTAATCAAATGAAGTTTCTCTGGCCTATTTTCTTTTTGTTGTTCACCAGTTGCGCTGAACAAAATAATTCATTGCCGAGGCCAGTTGAGGGCAGTCCTTACATTTTGTATTCTGGCGGCGATATTATCACCATGAGTGATGACTCCCAACCCAGCTATGCCGAGGCGGTGGTCACCGAAAAAGACACCATAGTATTTGTCGGTGATTTACATACAGCCACCACACGGTTTCCCAGCGCAGAGCCACATAATCTCAATGGCCGCACCATGATGCCCGGATTCATTGAGCCCCATGTTCACCCCTCTCTCGCCGCTACTATATTACCCAATAAAATTATCGCACCCTATGATTGGAACCTGCCTCAGGGCGTCAGCAAAGGCGTGCAAAGCCAGGCTGAGTACGTTGAACAATTGCGCCAAGCGATCCATGAGTTCCCTGATAAAAACGACCTTTTCTTTACTTGGGGCTATCACCAACTCTGGCATGGTGAACTTTCTCGAAGCCTACTCAACGATATTTCCCAAGCACAGCCCATCGCCGTCATTCATCGTTCATTTCACGAAGTTTATCTCAATAATGCCGCGCTAAAACTTCTCGATGTAACTGAGGAAGAATTTTCCTCTCATCCGCAGGTGGATTGGACAAAAGGCCACTTTTACGAAGGCGGATGGATGGCACTGGCACCTAAGATGGCCCCTTTGTTAACAAAGCCCGAGCGATATCTCAGCGGCTTAATGCTGATGACCCAACTGATAAGAAAAAATGGTATCACCACCATAGCTGAACCCGGGTTCCCCAATATTAATCTCGACGGTGAATACCAACTGCTTCGCGCCGAAATGAGCAAGCAACCACCCTACGACGTCTACCTCATCCCCAACGGCGGTTATCTGGCGAAAACTCTAGGAGGCAATACAAAAGCCAGTCAATTCATAAGAACCCTACAACAGCGAAATACTGACAATATTCATTTCTTAACTGACCAAGTAAAGCTGTTTTCCGACGGTGCCATTTACTCTCAAGCGATGAAAATGAAACAGCCCTATTCCGACGGACATGAAGGTGAATGGATGACGCCACCCGACATTCTGCGCCAACAAATAAGCCATTATTGGAATGAAGGCTTTAAAATACATATGCACGCTAATGGCGATAAAGGTATTCAACAGGTGCTGGACTTTGTCAACACGGATAACCAGCAGACGCCGAGAGATAATCACGGTTTCACCTTGCATCACATGGGTTATTTTACCGACGCCATGGCTGAGCAGATCGCACAGCTCAATGTGGAAGCTTCGGTGAATCCCTATTATTTGTGGGCGCTCTCGGACAAGTATGCTGAACAAGGTTTGGGCGAAAAACGTGCAACTAACTTAGTGGCGATAAATTCACTGGCACGGCGAAAAATTAATACCTCCTACCACTCGGACTTCGCCATGGCGCCCATGGAACCACTCACATTGGCTTGGACAGCAATCAATCGAGTTACCTCTGGTGGCAATCCTGTGTCACAGGATCAACGTGTCAATGCGTACACAGCAATGAAAGCAATTACTATTTCTGCGGCAAAAACTCTTAATTTGGCCCATAAAATAGGCTCTATTGAGTTCGGAAAAACTGCGAATTTTGTTCTTTTGGATAAAAATCCACTCAAAATTGAGCCGATTAAAATAAAAGATATTAAGGTGCTTGCCACCGTATACAAAGGTCAGTTTCATATTAATAAATCAACTAACTTAAAACCAATACTTGATGAGAATGGTTTTTAAATTATTAATTTCATTACCTTTTCTTGATTATTTAAAACCGTCCTGCAATATAAAATCACCCACTATAACCATTGGTGAATAGTCAATATTAGAGTGATCCAGTCACCAATATGACACCATCTCAGAAAATCTATCAACCAATTCGTCCTTCTTGCCGTACGTCATTATTCAAGCTACATCGAGAAAAATCTAATTATTTGATGTCAGCGTTTGCCAATAATGGAAGGAGCAAGATATGAAATTAACCAAATTTATTAGCATAGCTTTTGCAAGTTTAGTTTTTTTGCAGGGCTGCGGCAGTGGTTCTAGCGACGACGCAGTAACACCTGAACCAACACCAACACCGGAACCACAAAGCATCGTTGACGTTGCCGTTGCCAATGGTAGCTTCACTACCCTGGTCACTGCGCTTGAAACCACTGGGCTAGATGCCACGCTGAGCGACTTGGACAGTGAGTTCACTGTGTTTGCCCCCACAGATGATGCCTTTGACCTATTGGGTCAAGAAACAATCGACGCACTTTTGGCCAACACCGAAACGCTCACTGATATTTTGACGTACCATGTTATCGATGGTGAAGTGGACTCCTCCGCTGCAATTTCCAGCGCCGGCTCAACCGTTGCAATGGTAAACGGCGACTCAGTGGGCTTGTCCCTTGACGGCGAAAGCCTTTTAGTCAACACAGTAACTGTCACTCTCGTAGATGTTGAGGCAGACAATGGCATCATTCATGTAATTGATGCTGTATTACTACCACCAGCAGATCGCGGCGAACCTACCGCCAATATTGTCGACACCGCTATCTCAGCAGGTGGCTTCGAAACGTTGGTCGCGACACTGCAGGCTACGGGCTTAGATGCTGTTTTGGCAGATGACACTCAGTCATTTACTGTGTTTGCACCCACCGATGATGCCTTCGCGATGATCGATCCAGAAACCATTGATTTACTTTTGGAGAACACCGACATACTGAGCGAAATATTGCTGCAACATGTGGTGTCTGGCGAGGTAGATTCGGTAACTGCTTACACGCTGAACGGCAGTACCGCGCCTACAGTTGCGGAGGTCGACATACCAGTTGCCATCAATACCGAATCCGACACCCTAACATTTGGTGGTGCCACCGTTGAAGTCACCGACATTTACACCACCAACGGTATTATCCATGTTATTGACACGGTGGTAATAGCCGACGTAGCGCTGCCAACACCAGCAGCATCTATTGTTGATGTGGCTGTAGCCAATGGCAGCTTCACAACTCTGGTGGCCGCCCTTCAAGCCACCGGTCTCGATACCGTTCTTGATGACGCAGACAGCACCTTTACCGTATTTGCACCAACTGACGATGCCTTTGCCCTACTCGGTCAAGACACCATTGATGCCTTGCTTGCCGACACGGACACACTAACTGACATTCTGCTGTACCACGTGATCAGCGATGCGGAAATACTCGCAGACACCGCCATTACAGTGGCACAGTCTGCCGACAACAAGGTGGCGATGACTAACGGCAAGCAGATCGCCCTGTCTCTCCCCGACAGCACGCTTTATGTCAACAAAGCGGCGGTTTCTCTCACCGATGTGATGGCAGACAATGGCGTCATTCATGTGATAGACCAGGTTATCTCTGTGCCGCCAACGAAAACTGACTCTACACAAACGATCGTGGACATCGCCGTAGGAAACGAAGATTTCTCGACGCTTGTTGCAGCGTTAACAGCGGCAGACTTAGTCACCACATTGAGTGATGAGGACGCAACCTTTACCGTCTTTGCCCCCACCAATGTCGCCTTCGACAAGATAGAAGACTCTACACTGGATGGACTGCTGGCTGACACAGCGACTCTGACGGATATTCTCCTAAAGCATGTCGTGCCCGAGGCAGAGATTGATTCTGTATCGGCCTTCGCCGCTAATGGCGGCGCAGTGACGTCCATTGGCAATGATGCCCTCAATGTCAGCTTGGTAGATTTCACTCAAACCAGCAATGGAGATACTGATGAAGTTGCCTACGACAGCGCAAATCAGAGGCTAGTGGGTGGAACAAACTCTACCAACCCAGGGATGACTCTCTATGTCTTCGACAGCGATTTAGGGTCTGCAGGAAGCACCTGTAACGACGGCTGTGCGGAGAGCTGGCCACCGGTAGCGGTAACCGATGGTGAAGTTGATAACATAGCTGGTCTGGGTTTGATCACTCGTGATGACGGCAGCTCACAAGCCGCCTACAAAGGCCGGCCACTGTACTTCTATTCTGGCGACAGCGCTGCCGGAGATACTAACGGCGAAGCAGTCAGCGGCTGGTGGTCAGTAAATCAAGAGCAGGTCGCCCTTCAGGTTCAGGGCTCGAACGTGACCACTGTGGATATCTATGCCAGTAACGGCGTGCTTCATGTAATCGACACAGTGATTACGGCTGCGGAAAAAGTGACATCCACAGAAACTATCGCAGTGTCCGTGGCAGCAAACAACAATGGCTCAGGCAATGTTTATGTTATCGATGGTGTGCAGAAAAAGTCACTGAATCTTGAAGTCGGCACCACCTACACCATTACTCACCCCTCTGGGCACCCACTGCTGTTCTCTGAAACAGAAGATGGGTCCCACAACGGCGGATCGGAGTATACCGAGGGAGTCAATTCCTCAGCATCTGGCACCACCATCATTGAGGTGACCGATGCTACTCCAACCACACTTTACTATTACTGTAGCCTTCACGCAGGAATGGGTGGTCAAGCACGATAATCGCCTGTAAAAAAATTGATCCACTTTTTAAGGCCCCTGACTTCAGGGGCCTTTTTTTATTTAAAAGCGTAGACCATGACCATAGCTGAACACTGGCGCAAGAGAGTCATCTGGCAGATCCTCTTTTTGCTCTATCACTGCCTCCATGGACGAAGGTATCTCAAACGGCAACTTACCCTGAGGACTGAACTGTCCAAATAGCATGTCAAATAAAACTGCGTCGTAGACACCAAAAGTGCCCACCAGACTATGACTGATCTGATTCAACTCAGTCAGGATGGCTGGACGATTGAGGTCCACCACCACCACAAGCTTAGCCACTTTACTGTAGGCCGATGCCTTGTCTAAAACTGCCGCATCAAATGCAAGATTACTGTCCGGTAAAATACCACTGAGCATTTGATCAATTAGCTCGTCCGATCCCGGCGCCTGGTTGCCATTAAATATGGTCGGCAGATACATGATAACCACCTCTGCCTGCTCTGCGCTCTCTACCAGTTCTGCCTGAGGCGGCGCCTGTTGCTTGTCAAGGCCATCAACAAATATCTTTGTCCCTGCTTTCAGCGGCAACACAGGATTAACCTCTCCCTTATTGCTCAGCAGAACCAACGACTTTCTCTGTGCCTCTAGCCCCGCAGCCACATACTCTGGAGTTTTCACTCGCGATAGCACCTTCTGTTCGTCAATTAAAGACTGTTCAAACAAACCCAAGTCAAACTTATTTCTCAGAATACGGCGGACAGATTCATCAATCCGCGCGCGTTCAATCTCTCCATCTCGCACCAGGGCAATCAGATGCTCAGGATCACTCTCGCCACCGTACTGATCAACACCGGCTTCGATGGTCTTTTTGTAGCGCTCGGGCACTGATAAATCTTCCACACCCCAGGCGCGGCTGGCGACAATACCCCAGTCCGTGCAGACCACCCCAGTAAAACCCAGTTGGTCACGCAGAAGATCGGTGAGAATCATCTTGTTGTAGCCCATGGCGACGTCTTCATCGGTCTGACCCACAGGTACACCGTAATAGGGCATGATCACACGGAGACCATTGGCGATAGCCTTTTTAAAGGGCTCCACGTGATAATCGAAGTTATCACCGGGATAGACTTGCCGCGCACCGCTGGGCAGATGGGCATCCAAGCCAAACTCCTGGGGTCCACCCCCAGGAAAATGTTTCACCATGGTCATAACGCTGTTGTCTGTCAGCTCAGCACCCTGAAAACCTAACATATAGGCATTCGTCATCTCAGAGGACAACTGCGCATTGGATCCGAAGGTGCCAAAATTCCTCGCCCAGCGTGGCTCTGTGGCCAAATCTGCCATGGGATGAAGCGCAGTGTGCAACCCCACTGCCCTGTATTCAGCAGAGGCAATCTCTCCAAATCGACGCACTAATTCAATATCTCGGGCGGCGGCAAAACCGAGTTGCGACGGCCAACCCGAAAACCCCTCCACAGAAAAAGCAGCAATGCCACCACTGGCCGCCTCGTGAAGTGGATCTGAACTAAAGGTAAGAGGAATGCCGAGCCGAGTTCTGGCAGCAACTTTTTGCAACCGATTGAGTTTTGTCGCGATTTGGCTCGGCGTTGGCGCGCCATAAAAGTTAAAATGGGAGATATGCTTATCGACAATATCAACTTCTTCTAGCCCCGAACGACCCATGGCTGCATGAAACACCAGTAAATCAGCATTGGGCTCTATGGTGATGGCCGGATGCATCATCTGCCCGACTTTTTCTTCCAGCGTCATTTGGCTGAGTAAGTCTTGCACTCGGTCAGCGGTTGATGCCCGCGAATTTTCATAGACATCAAGCCGACCATTCTTGTTGAGATCAACGTATTTAATGCCATCGGCTTCCAGTGTTTTAGGCTTTTCATTGAGCGCCAACTGTATACGGGCATTATCAAAGGGTTTGTATAAGGTATTGACCACAAAGAGTATGACGATCACCAGCGTCGCCAACAGGGTATACAGTGAGTATTTAATGATTTTCATATCTCTGATATCCGTTAAAGAGCCCTTTAACACCGCTCGTGAGTTTTATCACTAAAGCTTTGCACAGTGAGAATTTGAAGTCCAGCTAGAGAGTCTGTCTGCCCATGGGGTCAGCATGATCTCTGTGGTTACTGATGGGGCAATCTGCGGCTTAAAGATTATGGTTTTCTTGATTAAAACATTCGCGATTGACTTAGATTAAATCATTCAGCGCCTGAACATGGGATAGGAATGAGTGAGGCGACACGGCGTAGTATGATCATACCAATCTCGTCAACTAACCCTAAATACCAACTCAATGCGCCGAGTCCGATTAATCACACCGAAAAGTCTTTTGGTGAACGGATAGGTTGAGCCGACCAAGGTTATACAAACAATAGTGAGCAATTTAGTTTTTCTTAAACAGATGGCCATAGGGCTGGGTGGCTCTGAGGGTTTTATGGTGATCGCGCAAACGAATGTCATAGCGACCGCGATAGTCCCGCTTGGCCCGGGCAATCTGGTCGACACGAACAATGCAGCCTCGGCTTATTCGCCAAAACACGTCGGGATCAAGCTTGGCCTCCAAATCGGTAAGTGACTGTCTAATAACATAGGTTTTGTGGGACGTGACAACATCGACATACTTGAGATCTGCTTGAAAATAAATCACATCTTGCACGGCAATAAGTTCCGTCACATCATCGGTGCCAACTCGCAACCAGTGTAAAAATCTGTCCTTGGCCGGCGATAGACTGTCAATCAGCGCAGCGAGGTCACCCTGAGCCACAGGTTGGCGTTGTTTTAAACGGTCTATAGTTTCTCGCAGTCGATCCTCAGCTATGGGCTTGAGCAGGTAATCCACTGCTGACTGTTTGAATGCATCCACGGCGTATTGATCAAAGGCAGTGACAAAAACCACCTTGCAATCCACAGGAAGTTTTTCCGCCACCGCCAGGCCATTTAATCCAGGCATTTTAATATCTAAAAAGACAACATCGGGCTTTGCATCATGTGCCAGAGTCACAGCCTCTAAACCGTTGTATGCTGTGCCAACCACCTCCAATTCTGGCCACAGTTTTTCTAATTTAGCGATTAAATAGTCAACCAGATGAGGTTCATCATCGACAATGAGCGCCCTTGTCATGGTTGCTCCTCCCTGGGAATGGTGAGAATAGCTGTGACACCAGAGTCGCTATTTTCTCTTATGTCCAAACCACCTCTGCCTCCATAGATGGACGCCAATCGCTGCCGTATGTTTGCTATTCCCACACCGGCGCCTGAAGAGGTTTCGGGTTGTCTATTTGGATCAATACCAACTCCAGTATCAACCACCGTTACCACAATGTTGTCATCCTCTGCGTCGAGTGAAATACAAATGGACCCACCGGATATTGAGGGTTCAATACCATGCTTAATGGCGTTTTCAACCAGCGGTTGAATAAGAAGTGATGGCACAGTGACCTGCTCAAGGTCATGGTGGGTTTCAAATTGATCTGTCACGATTTGATAACTGAGGCGCTCACCCAATCGCATGCCATGTAATTCTAAATAAATTTTAATCAACCAAAGCTCGTCGGCCAGGGAGCTGGACTTGCCTTTTGAGCGGTCAAATTTGACCCGCAGCAGTTCAGTAAAATTGATTAAACTCTTTTCTGCCAGCAGAGGATCAACAGTAATCAAACTGGTAATGTTGGACAGGGTATTAAAGAGAAAATGGGGCTCAATTTGCGATTGCAATAACTGTATTTTTGTCTCGAGCAACTTTGCTTCCTGCCTTAACTGATTGGCCTCGAACTCGAGAAGTTGTTGATTTTGCTCATTCAAGCGTACTTGGGTGACAAAGAAAGAGCCTCCGACAACAGCAAAAAATAAACTGAAGAGCAGCACCTCACTGGCAAAGGGGTCGAAAAACAATACCGACATATCACCACTGATTAACGCACCGCCCAAGCACATGCCCAACAGGAGACCGATGATGCTTTGCACCAGTCCCAATAAATAGCCGGTGGTTTGTTGTGGAAAAATTCGATCAAAAACAACGAAGGTTAACTGGATAGACCAGCCAATAGACAGAGACACAACAACTGCTTGAGTGTAGTTGGGCGCCAAACCTTGTCTTATCACCAGCACCCCGATGAGAAGACAAAACAAGGTATTGAGTGAGAATATCTGCAGATTGCGCTTCCAAAGCATAGTCAACATTAGCCCTCAACAAACTTTCCGTGCAAACCCAGTGGTAAGGCATAGGGTAAGGTAGCCTGCGCAATAGGTCCAGCATCCACAGAATTAATATCAAACACATTGAGAAGCGTTGCTTGCTTTACCCAATCGTGAACGGTGCCCAACAACCAACCATCAGTTTCCGCCCTACTTCCCGGTTTGGCAACAAATAAATGCTCTTCCGGGATCTGACTATCAGCATATCGGTAAAACTGTCTCTCTCCGGATTCAAGATTAGCGACGGAGACCTCATTGAGGCCACTGTGAGAGAGGGGTGAACGCTTCGCTGTATCACCGGCAAGCATCACAATGCGCCTGTGCTGTTGGCAGCTGACGCGGGGATCAATAGCTGGAAACTCGACAGACACATTTGCTGACCACAACGCAGTTTCTGAGACTGTCCAGTTTTTTGTATTAATGGTGTATTCATACAACTGACCGGTATTATCCGTCGCATTGACCCAATCACCGCGCATGATATCTCTGAAATCCTTACTCATGATATCAGGGGATGTGTAGCGCACGCCCTGAAAACGTATTGTGCCACGGCGATCCTCCCAGGCATTGCTAAAATGAAAAACCCATTGCGCCGGTAAATCTAACCACTTTTGCACACTGAAATCTTGCTTGCTAATGACAACCACTCGCGTTGCTTGGTGGGCATTCCACTGATGTCGATCAATAAAAGCACCCTGCGCTCGGGTTTCATAATGGAAAGGGGGCAACAGTAAAATGATATGTTTGTCCGTTACCACAAAGTCATGGGGCATTGTCATGGGGTCAACCTTAACTTTGCCCGCTTTGACTAATTTCCCAGTGGCATCGATGTGCCACAGCACCAGCAAACCGGCACTGGAGAGGTAGCCAAAATTCCACAGCGTGCCATCGGCCTCAACCCTTGGATGAGCTGAAAAAGGCACTCCGCGCATGTTGTCGGAAAAAGCATAGATGCCCTTTGTGTCTAAATTATCAGTATCCATTTCCCACGCCGACCCGGCCTCCCAGAGCGCCAGTAGTTTACCGTGATGGGGCAACACACTGATATTTCCCACATTTACCGCATCGGGGCTAGTCACAGCTGCTGGATTTGGTGGCACTGTGCCAAATGTCGGGTAAAGTGCTCTCCGCGCTGCAGATTCTGCGATATATTTCTCCGTGGCAATCATTTTCGCCTGATGGGTTACGCCCTCATCACTGATACGAAAGGCTTGCAGCATGCCATCGCCATCAAACCAGTGTTGGTAGCGAAAGGATCCTATTTCATGTTGCGCGGGGCCATTGCGATACAGAGTACCTCTCAACTCAGCGGGCCACACACCCGAGATCTTTGCCTGACTGCTGTAACTGTGCTGCTTCACCGACTGGTAAGCACTCAACCAGGGGCGTTGTTGCAGTGCTCGATGAAACTGATGGTAGTAAGAATCTGCACTGTCTGTGGTCAGCACCCTACCCAATCCCGACAGTGGAAATGCCATCAGACCCGCTCCGGCAGTTAACAATTGACGACGATCAATGGACATAGCGCTGCTCCTATAAGTCGAGATTAATTGTTTGGCGATGATCCCCCTCGAGCTGGAACTTGATATCGTCCCACGTCGGCGGGCCAAAATTACCCTTGGCATTGTTAGAAAAGCCGTAGGGTTCATTGGGCATACCGACAAAGTTGGTGTCCAGTTGATCATTGCTGTTCACATCATGCATAACGCGAATGCCATAGTATCCGTCAGGCAAGTCACTAACGATGAAGCTGCCTGATAAAGCCTCTGCCGTGGCACGAACACTCATGATAGACGCCGCCTCACCGGTGTATTGTTCAGCACTGGAGAACACCTGAAAAGCGATGTACCCTTCATCTGTTGACAGATCTTCGATACTGATGGTCAAGTTCCCGGCCCGTGAATCCGCCCCTAGGAAGATACATAGCAACACAAAATAGCGATTAATCTCTTGTCTCATTGGACTATTTCCTCTTTTATCTACATAAAAACCTGCTTCTGGAAACAATCATAATGAACCCAAAATCTGCCACAACCAGCGTGCGACCGAACTGTACCAGGACGCATAAAGGGGCATACAGCGGTATTAATCGGTAACGGAGATATATTGTCCTGGAAGAACTTGCGCGTAAATAGGCAGTGCTGGCATTATCAGCGCTAGAGGTTACACAACTACTCGTCGGTCTCTCTGACGTCTTCGTGCGTATGATTGGTATAATAACAATGTCAAGTGGGCTTCCTATGACTGGACTGAATCTAACAACTCTACGCCTTACTGCGATTATTTTTTCTATTTGTCTCACCGGCTGTGCCGAGAAATTTATTGCCAGTGATTATCGCGAGATAAACGAAAAATACGATGTGGTGATAGAGCGCGACCATCTTGGCATCCCCCACATTTTGGGCAAGCGCGACGTGGATGCCGCCTTTGGCTTCGCCTACGCGCAAGCTGAAGACAACTGGCAAATTATTCATGACACTATTCCCTTTTACCGCGGAACCAATGCCGCCATCAATGGCCAAGATGCAGCCGCAGTGGATTTCCTGATCAAATGGCTGGGAATCTGGGAAACAGTCGATGAAAAATATCACAGTGATCTAAGCCCAGAAACCATCGCCTGGATAGAAGCTTTTGTTGATGGAATCAACTATTACGCCGCCCTGCACCCACAGCAAACTGATTCAAATCTGTTTCCCATCACCGGTAAAGACGTGGTCGCCGGCTATATGCTCCGACACCTGCTGTTCTACGGCTTTGATGGGCCGATTAAGGAATTGTTTGAACAGCAGAGTCAACCACCTGTCAGCAGTGCCGCTAACGCCAGCGATAAAAAAGTCGATCTGCATGCTGCTGGGGTTCTGTGGAATGGTCTGCCGGTGGGTTCTAACGCCATCGCCGTGGCACCGCCCTTCACGGTGGATGGCGCCACTCGGCTGGCGATCAATTCGCACCAACCCACCACCGGGCCTGTGGCCTGGTACGAGGCCCATATTCAAAGTAATGAGGGCCTCAATATCATGGGTGGATTATTCCCCAGCAGTGCCACCATCGGCGTTGGTTTCACTGAGAATCTGGCGTGGGGGGCCACTGTTAATAAGCCCGATCTGGTGGATGTCTATGTTCTGGACATGGATCCAGAGGACCCCATGAAATACAAACTCGACGATAAATGGCTGACGTTAGAGGCTCGAGACATCGCCATTGAGGTCAAACTGTTTGGCTTTCTACCTTGGACTGTGAACGAAACCGCACTGTCTTCCGTGCACGGGCCAGTGATTCAAAACGACCAGGGAACCTATGCTGTTCGCTATGCTGGCATGGGTGAAGTTCGGCAGTTAGAACAGTGGTTGGCCATGAACAAAGCACAAAATTTTCAGCAGTGGCGCGATGCGATGCGTATCCATGCCTTCGCCAGCTTCAATTTTGTCTACGCTGATCGAGAAGGCAACACCATGTTTGTACACAACTCGCTGACGCCACAAAGAAAACCGGGATATGACTGGACACAATATTTACCCGGAAATGACAGCAGTCTCATCTGGCAGGACTATATGGCCTTTGATGATCTTCCCCAGGTGGTCAACCCCACATCAGGCTATTTGCACAGCGCCAACCAAACGCCTTTTCGGGTTAGCGCACCGTCTGATAATCCAGACATAACAGCCTATAAAGCAGAGGACGGTTTTCCAACGCGAATGACCAATCGCGCCGATCGCGGCCTGGAGATATTGGCTGAGCTAGACACTATCTCGGAACAGCAATTTTATGATCTCAAACACGATAAAACCTACAGCAAAAACTCGCGAGCCTACGCCTACTTGCAACGTGCAGCCACAGTGGAGCTGAGCGAATTTTCCGCCGAAGATCGTCAACACTATGAGGCGGCGCAAGCGCTAATCGCCAGCTGGGATCTGTCCACCGATGTTGATAACCGAGGTGCTGCCCTGAGTACCTGCGTATTGGGGGCCGAGTGGATGGCAGAGCAAAAAGGTGAACCGGCACCAGATCCTCTGGCCGAACTGGTGCGCTGTACCGATCTTCTCCTGCGTAAAACGGGGCGTTTAGATCCTCTCTGGGGCGATGTCAATCGTCACATTCGTGGCGATCTCAACCTGCCACTAGGTGGAGGGCCAGACACGCTTAGAGCTATTTATGGCATGGGCATGGAGGAGGATGGTTACCTCACCAATGTGGCTGGCGATGGGCTCTACTATCAAGTATCTTGGGACGCTCTAGGCCAGTTAAAGGTAGAGGGGGTTCATCAATTTGGTGCCGCTACGCTGGACGAGAATTCACCGCACTATGCTGATCAAGCGGAAGATTACGCCGAGGAAATTTTGCGTGACCCGCAGTTTCAAAAAGAAAGACGGCGCGCCAACCTGAGCCGGCGCTACCGTCCAGGGGAATAGTTACTGCTGAACCTGGAACTCCGGAGCCACTGCGGCACCATAAATAGCCAGGTTGTAACGCTCACAAATGCCATCGCTCTGGCAAGGAGCTAACTGCACTGCACTGATAAGCTCCTGCCGCGTGCCCTGATTATCGGTTTGCTTTAACTTCCCGGCGTTTAAATAGTAATCGACAAAATCCACTACCGCCGTCGCCTTATCAAGGTCAGTACCCGGTTGCGTCTCCCAGATCTGCTCCAATGGATCAGCACTCAAAAACACTAGAGTTTGCTGTGGCGTAAAGGGCAGTGGCTGGTAGTAAACGCCCTGCCCAAGTAGCGCATTATAAGCGTTGAAAACCGAGTACACCTGAGTTTCATTCACCAACTTGAGTTCCGGGGCCACCAAACCTTGACTCGCCAGTGCCCCCGTGGGGGAAAAATCTGGTGGATAAAAATTGAATACCGAGGGTGCCGTAAGTACTTGCTGACCGAGAATTTGGCTCACCGGCCCAATCTTGACAATGCTGGCGTGGTCTTCGAAATGATCCGCATAGGGGTAGTCAGTACCAACAATGGACTGATCCTCATCCCCTGCGCCCAATGCGATATGAGATTTTGCATCGAATAGCCGCATCACTGCAGTAAGTTGTAAAAGAGGTTCCTTTAACTTACCAAAGGTTGTCGAGCCGGCAACAGACGGAGATCTCGCTTCGGGATCTAGCAAAATGGCCTTGATCACTGCAGTCATGTCACCTGTGTCACCAAAAGCGTTAGCGACACGTTCAATATAACCCGGGCTTGGATTGGATGTGACAAAACGCTGAATTAACTGACGTGAGATAAAGGGTGCGGTGGTAGAGTGAGCCACCAGCCCATCCAATACAGTGTCTATCTCGGCCATAGCCGCATCTTCATTAGTGGCTGAAGAGGCGGGAATCACAAGGGTAAGACCGTCATCTTGAAACAGCTGCTTTTCACTGAAATCGTGATAATCGGGGAAAAACTTCATCGGCTGGGTAAAGCAGTATTGCTCCGACTCAAGCGGACCACACCGACCGCGGTTAAAGTTGGTATTCTCCCGCACATTGGAGCCATCTAGATCACTGGTATAACTCAACCCCAGCCCCGTAAATACACGAGCCATCGCCGTGATGACGGTATTGTCATAGGTAGGTATGGGCAGATTATTATTGGCCAAGATGATTGATCCGTCTTGCCGTCTGTGCACCAAACCAAAGGTAAACAATTGCATAATCTCACGGGCAAAATTTTCGTCAGGAAAGGTTTCATTCTGCTCATCGGCCTTGGCATTGCGATAGTGACTTAGATAAAGTCCCATCATCGGACTATAGGTGACATTCTCCAGCAACTGCCGATAGCTGCCAAAGGCATTAGCAGCCAGAAGATCCCAATAAGCAGCCATGCCTCTGGGTGCTCTGGAAATATTACTGTCGGTGCGGCTGATAACGAGAATCTGACTCAGCGCAAAGGCCATACGCTGGCGCAACTGGTCCTTGGCAGAGAGGGCGATGGGCCAAAAGCTCTGATGTTGCACATTGCGTCGATTATAGGTTGGGAACAGCGCATAGGTATGATCATCCAGTGCCAACATGCTGGTGGCAGGCTGGGACATTTGCTCATCGATCCACAATTCATAGACTTGCTCTCGATTGGAGCCATCGGTATCAATCATCGACCTCAGTTCTTCGTAGTGCTCGGGCGTGGCACCAAAGGTCGCTTGGGTTAAAAACCGTGCAATGTCATTGTCCACCTGTTCAGGGGTCAATTCATCATCATCGGGCGGCTCTGCGGTGGCATCAAATATCATGTGTGCAACAATCTCTCCCACCGGAAAAGATGCCGAGTGAACATTGATATAGAACTCACCGTTAAACAATCCGTCCAACATCTGCTGTTTGGTGGTGAAAATACCACCGGGCTCCAAGTCCCATTCATAGCCACTTACCGATCCGCTGCTCTCAAGATCTTCGTCTTTAATATCGTGGATAATGGTACCCGAGGGCCATAGATGGATATGCTGATCTGTTCGCTGAGAACCCAAATTGGCGTAGGTGTAGGTCAATGTGCCTCTATCATTATGGCCATCTAAAATGAAGGTGAGATAACCACTGGCGTCAGTGGTAGCGCCATCTTGGGCAGAGAAAGTGCCCAAAAATAACTGCTGATTGGCAGCGGTTGGCGTAGCCTCGGCAATAATAATTTCCGCTGTGTGATCACCGACTATCTGGTAACTGTCATCAGGCTGAAGAATCAAGTTCAGCGTTTCTGGAACTTCACGTTGATTATCTACTATCGGCTTGACGTAAAGGCTATGGCTGGTGTCGCCATCGGCAAAATCGATGGTACTCCCCACCGCGGAGCCATCGGCATAAAACAATTGATAGTCTACCTCACTGGCAGAGCCAAAACGCGGATCGTCATTGCCCTGGCGGACAAAAGGCACTGAAATTGCGCCACTTCCTCCAACACGCAGAACCTGAATTTCAGCCTGACTGCCTGTGGATTCGTAGGCCCAGCTCTGAAGTGTGTTAAAACTTATTTCCGGTATAGTCGGTGCTTCAACCATCACAGTGCGAACCACTTGCTCGGCAGCATTTCCAGCGGCATCACTGACATCATAGGTGACACTGTAGGTAGCAGCGGTCTCTGGATCTACCAAATTCACCGTGACAATGTTGGCACTGATATCACCATCGATATTATCGCTCGCTGTGGCGCCTTGATCGGTGTAACTGGTCCCCTGAGCAATGGTAATGACGGAGGCACCCAGTAATGTAATAACTGGCGGAGTGACATCTGCTGTAACATTTACCGTGCGACTTACCTCAGAGGCCGCATTACCCGCTGAATCAGTGACGTTGTAAGTGACCACGTAGGTTCCAACAATATCTTCATCCACCGGATTGTCCACCACGATGCTCGAGGTGATATCACCGTCTTCCTCATCAGCGGCTGTCGCTCCTGCGTCTGTGTAGGCGCTTCCTTGTTCAATATCAACAGTAGCCTCGCCAAGCAACGTAATGGTTGGGGGTTGATCGTTTGGTGGCGGAGGTGGTGGGTTGGTAACAGCACCACCGCCACCCCCTCCACCTCCACCACAAGCGCTAAGTAGCAATAACAGCGTAATAATGACAAGGTTCGGAGAAAAACGTTCGACAAAGTTATTCATAATCAATCGTCCTAAGCCTGATTAATAAAATTGATGTTGGTTGCCACATCAAAGGGATCAGGGAAATTGTTCAACGTCGGAAAAATCTGGTGGATGCCATCATTGGGTATGCCCATCCAACTGGCGACAATGGCAGAGCACTGCGAGGATGAGTGGGTGGGAATAAAACGACCCCGACCCACGTCGAGCCCCTGATCTAACATCAAATCAGGGAAGGTGCCATAAAAGCGTCCACCCTCCACCATGCCACCAAAGGCCAAGGCATTACCGGCCCACGCGTGGTCTGTGCCAGCTGTGGCGGGGTCATTGCCGTTGGGTGTCAAGGTACGGCCAAATTCAGAACCGACGTAGGTCAACACCTTGTCGAAATCACTCTGCGCATGCAGACAATCGCGAAAGCCTTTGAGCGCGGCATTGAGCTCTACCATCTGAGCATTGTGATTTGGCAACATATCGGCATGGGTATCAAAGCCATTCATCTCAACAAAATAAATCGGCCTCTTGTTACTCTCCGCGGATCGACCGGCAATCATTCTGGCTACCGTCTTCAATCGACTGCCAATGGTGCTCTCAGCAGAGACTCCAGCCGCGGCAAAGATGTCATCAAAATCAATCCCCGATGCGTCGGCGATAGTAAAGGCCGAATCCACAATGGCTTCAGCATCCACCGCTGATCCATAAACAGTGGCATATTTCTGTGCCATCAGATGAGCGGAAGCATCGATGGAATCCATGGAGTTGTTTACCAGCAAACTTCGCGCACCAGTAAAACCATTCAGTGAATTTACGCCGTCAGTGCTCAAGGAGTAGGCGTTGATTTCACCATTTAAACTGACCTGAAAGGGGTTCAATCCAGCCACAGTAATCAACGGTGAAACCAACGAATTGGTATTGTATTGAGTTAAAAACTCGGCCATTCGTCCGCCCCAGCCATAGCTAAAGTTACTGACAGGCTCACTTTGAAACTGACGCTGCTGGTCCGAATGGGAGAATAATCTGGGTGGTAAGTCGGCCACTTGCAGAGAATTACTTATGTATTCGTCGCGGGTGACAGGCATAACCAAATTGCCGATGTTGCACAACACCGCCAGTTCCTGATCATTAAACATCTGTGCCAAACTCGAACAATCCGGGTGCATACCAAAGTCGCTGCTGGCCGTATCGCCGTATACCTCAGCTGCGGATTGCAGATTCAGCGGATTTAATTCGCCTTCAGCCAGGGCAATAACACCGCGGTTGGTGGAATAATTTGTTCTCAGTTGACTGTCTCCCATGGGCACGATCATATTGAAGGAATCATTCCCTCCGTTGAGAAAGACAAACACTAAGGCGCGATAATCATTGGATGCAGCCAATGCTCGGCTGGCGCCCAGCAAACCGGTTAGTCCCAATGAGTTGGATGCCAGTGATGAAGCTAAAGCCAGGGATGAGGTTCGCTTTAAAAAGGTTCTGCGCGAGAGTTCCAGCTGGTTACAATTTTTAATCATTTGATTTCTCTATTATCTTTTTATTGATGAAAAATACAGATTAGTTGCAACTACAACGGTTGTTTGACTGATCGGTTTACTTCGGCTGAAGAATTATTTCCCTACGCTACTATTCATTGCTCAAGAAACAAAGGTTGGTTAACTGTGGAGGGTCTTACGCCACTGAAGTTGTTCCTTTAAAAGCCACCTCATGTTAAGTTATCAAAATTGAGAAGTTCAACACGCTACCTGAGCGACTGCTTTAATTGGATTGCCTATGTCTATTCAGTGGTACCCCGGCCATATGCGCAAGGCCAGCAATGAGATGATTGAGACATTGCCACTGGTTAATGTGGTCATAGAGGTTCTTGATGCTCGCATACCCTACAGCAGCTCAAATCCCTTCATTTATGAATTGAGTTCTGATAAACCGCACATCAAGCTCCTGAATAAAACAGACTTGGCCGATGCCAGTATTACCAAACAATGGCAGGATTATTTTGAACAACAGAAAAACACTAAAACTCTGGGATTAGACCTAAAGAATTATGATCCCAGCAAGCAAATTATTGATCTGATTAATAAACTCAGCCCGCAGAAAGAAGGTCGAAATACATTAGCTATGGTCACCGGCATACCCAACGTGGGCAAGTCGTCGCTGATTAACTGTCTGGCGGGCAAACATATCACTAGAACTGGTGACGAACCCGCAGTGACTAAAGGCCAACAAAGAATAAATCTGCGCAACGGCATTATGCTGCTAGACACACCTGGAATTCTATGGCCGAAAATCGAAAACCCTGAAAGCAGCTATCGACTAGCCACCACAGGCGCGATAAAAGATACTGCTGTCAACTATGAGGACCTAGCTTTTTTCGCTGCAGACTTCCTGTTAAAGCAGTATCCAGAACGACTTCAAGATCGATTTAAGCTTGACCGTTTGCCCAATACAGAAATTGAGTTTCTCGAAGTAGTCGGTGCTCAAAGAGGCTGCCTGCGAGCTGGTGGTCGAGTAGATTTAGAGCGCGTCTCAACGATTTTTATCAATGAATTGCGCGCGGGTGTTTTTGGCCCGCTGGGGTTTGAAACACCCGCGATGGTTGAACTTGAAATGCAACATGTAGAGACTTTAAAAGCTGAAAAAGAAGCGAGAGAAAAGTTGCGATTGGAGAAAGCTGCCGCCCGCCGAAAACGCGCTAGAGCCAATCGCAAGTGACATTTCTTCCTAATAAGAGCTATACCGCCTGAGCTGCGGCATAGCCCGATGCCCAGGCCCACTGAAAGTTATAACCTCCCAGATGACCAGTCACATCCAGTACTTCACCAATAAAAAACAACCCGGGCTGCGTTTTACAGGCCATGGTTTTAGACGATATTTGATCGGTATCCACTCCGCACAGCGTGACTTCCGCAGTGCGATAGCCCTCTGTACCTGAGGGTTTTAGTTGCCACTGACGTAGGGTATCCGCCAAACCCACAAGAACTGCATTGGGAATCTCCGCAATTGACACCTCACTGTATTGCGGCCAGTAGCGCTTTTGCAGTGACTGACTGAGACCTTTGGAGAGAAAGGGCGCCAACAGGCTGCGTAACAAGCTTTTTGGGTGGCTCTGCTTCAAGCTTAATAAGAGCTCTCGAGCGTCCTCATCGGGTAACAAATTAATAGTGATAGGTTGCCCCGGTTTCCAGTAACTGGACAACTGCAATGCTGCCGGGCCACTGATCCCGCGATGGGTGAACAGCATGTTTTCTCTAAAGGTTGCACCGTTGACTGACATCTCAACATCTAGGGAGAGCCCAGAATTCTCCACACTGATGTCTTTTACCCAATCACTGAAAGTAAAGGGCACCAAGGCTGCCGACCGCGGCAACACCGTCAGCCCAAATTGCTCAGCTATTTCATAGCCAAACCCAGAGGCACCCAGTGTCGGAATAGACAGACCTCCAGAGGCCACCACCAATGACTGGCAAACAACTTTATCTTTGGCCACAGTGATAGCAAAACCACCGCCCTGCTGCACCTGAATATCGCTGGTCACTGTTTTCGTTTCAATCACCACACCAGCGGCATCGCATTCACTCAGCAACATGTTCAAAATATCTTTGGATGAGTTGTCACAAAACAATTCACCGTGATTTTTCTCATGGAAGGGAATGCCGTGGCGCTGCACCAAATCAATAAATTGCCACTGGTCGTAACGCTTGAGTGCAGAGATACAAAAATGTGGATTCTGGGACAGGTAATTGTCTGGAGTAATATCCAAATTGGTAAAATTGCAACCACCTCCGCCGGACATGAGAATCTTTTTGCCCACTTTATTACTGCTGTCTACCACCAGAACCGAACGACCCCGACGACCGGCATTAAAGGCACAAAATAAGCCCGCGGCGCCACCACCAATAACTACCACATCAACGGTTCTCACCCGAGATCTCCACTAAAAAGCCGCTGCCACCGCGCCTCTATCGTGGTGCGACCAATAGACTCTAACGTGTGAATATTTGTTTCTGGTATGCGCTCAGGCTGCTTAAATTTTGCCAATGCATCAGTGACCAAGTCTTCTCGCAATAGATGAATAATAGGATAGGGCGCCCTATTGCTAAAATGACTGACACCATCGGCTGGTTCATCGGCAAAAAGATAGTTGGGATGGAAACTGGCCAGTTGAACCACAGCGTCCAGACCGGCCCGGCTAACAAGTTGTTCGGCAATACCAACAACATCGAGGTATTCATCAAAATCAGCAAGCGCATTGGGAACCACTAGCAGTGTGGTGGCTATATCTTGCGCTGAACAACTTTGTAAAAGATCTAACTCAAACAAAAAATCATTGATAATATGGTCTGTCTGGTTCGATTCAGAAAGCTTAATTCTCAGTGTATCGGACTGCACTATGGGTGCGGCGAAAGGACACAAATTTAGGTCAACAACAAAGGATTGCAGCCACTTTCGCACAGATTCCTCAATTCTAGTCGTATTCTTGTCAGCCATAAAACAACCCATCCCACACCACGGGCAGCAGGATACCCACTCGCTCGCCGTTGAACAAGCTATAAACCTTGTCAACCTCTAACAAGCAGTATCGGAGAAACCTTTAACGAAGTCTCTCACTGGCGTTTTGCACAACTAGGAGATGGAAAATAAGACTTCAAAAGTAGGAGATTTAGTGACCAAAAATAGATCAAAAATCGCTTTGCAATCGGCAATTTTGAGAGTACATTGGCGGCCAAATTTTGGGAGCATTGAAATCATGCCGGTCCGCACTGTCATCGCCATTTGGCCGCTTTTTGCAGGTCTTTCACTTATTGGGCTTGCCGTTGGCGTGCAGGGGAGTTTATTGGGTGTAAGAGCCGCACTAGAGGGCTTTGATGACTTGCTTATCGGTTTGCTCATGTCCTGCTATTTCGCTGGGTTTTTGGCCGGTTCACTGCTGACACCGAGATTGATTCAACGGGTCGGACATATTCGTATCTTCGCGGCACTAGCGGCTGTGGCATCAGTGACCATTTTAATTCATGCATTGTTTGTCAATCCCTGGGCCTGGGCACTGATGCGGCTGCTCACCGGATTTGCTTTTTCGACGATTTATGTGGTTTCAGAGAGCTGGCTCAATCAGTCTTCTACCAATGCCAACCGAGGTCAAATTCTGTCGGTTTACACCACCATATTACTGGCTGGAATTTGTGCCGGTCAATTTATGCTCAATGTGGCAGATCCCGAGGGCTTCACTCTGTTTATCCTCATTTCAGTGATGGTCAGTGTCGCCGCTGTGCCTATACTACTGTCGGTGGTGACCACCCCACCTATCGAAGAGACAGAGCGAGTTACCATCAGCCACCTGTGGTATCGAACGCGCGTCGGCGTAATTGCCATTATCGTCTCGCAGTGGGTGTCTAGCATTCTATTCAGTATGGGAGCGGTCTACGTGACTAAGCTTGACTTTAGTGTTTCACAGGTGGCAAATTTTATGGGCGCCATGATGGCGGGAGGAATGATTTTGCAATGGCCATTAGGCAAGTTGTCCGACACCATTGATCGCCGTTGGGTCATTGGATTTTCCAGTTTATTTGGTGTTGTCATTGCGCTGATGATGAGTTTCATGAATGAGGCCTCTCATTGGCTCTATGGTCTGGTCTTCTTGTTTGGCGGATGTTCACTGTCGCTCTACTCTATTGTGGTGGCGTTCACTAATGACCATTTGCGTCCCGCAGAAATTGTCCCCGCCAGCGGTACCATCATTTTAATCAGCGGCCTGACCTCAATCAGCGGCCCGTTGACTGCGGTGTTTTGGTTAAAGATCTTTGGTCTTGAAAGCTTTTTCATCTTGATTGCTGCCAGCCTGTTAGGAATGGGAATTATCAGCATTTGGCGGGTACTGACTATCCCTGCACTGCCTGCAGAATACAAAGTGCAGAGTACGCTACAAGCGGCACCCGCACCTGTGGGAACAATCTTACATGCAGAAGAAGAGCTACCTGATCCCTCTAGCGAACATAGCCAATAATGGCAATAAAGTGCGCCACGGAACCTGCTAGCACCGAAAAGTGCCATACCCCATGGGCATGCCGAAGAGTGGTGAGTTTGTCCGCCAAATAGAACAAAACACCCAAGGTATAAACTATACCACCAGCCACCAACCATGACAGTCCCACAGAATCGACGTTTGCTTTTAAACCTGAAAAGTCCAATACACAGGCCCAACCCATGGCCAGATAAATAGTCATCTGGACCACTTTCGCCTGTCGACCTGAGAAGAAAATTTCACTGATAATCCCAAGTAATGCCAAGCTCCAGATAATTGCCATCATCCACCAACCGCTACTATCCCTCATATCAACTAACATAAAAGGTGTGTAGGTACCCGCTATTAGTAAGTAAATAGCGATATGATCAAACAGCTGAAACAACTGTTTGAGTTTGGTGGCTCGAAAACTGTGATACAGAGTAGACATGGTATAGAGCAGTACCAATGAAACACCAAAAATACTGAAGCTCATAATAATCCAAGGATCTGCCGTTTGCACGGAAACGGTAACCAGTGCACCCAATGCCATCAAGGCAAACACTGCGCCCACTAAATGGCTAATACTGTTGAGTTTCTCACCGTAATACATAGTTCATCCCCCATTGAATTGTGCGGACGACGCTAAATCACTCTTACTAATATGCGAAACCATTCGTTCAAGCATCCTCGGTAAAATATCCTCTGGTACATTGTGCGCCATGCCTGGATACACCACCAATTCGGCACCTTTTATAGTATCCGCGGTGTGCTGTCCATGAGCCGGCGGTATTAACCCATCATCTTCACCGTGGATAACCAGTGTCTTGGCTCTGATGGTAGAAACCTCTTTGGATCGATCGCCGGCACGAAAAATTGCCATCATCTGCCGCGGCATGGATTCTGGATAAAATCCTCTCTCGCGCATCATCTCATCTCTACCCTCTGCTGCAGACCCAGACGCGAGATTTGTCAGTGCTTGAGTAGCCTCCTTGGTCGGCGGTGGTAAATGTTTGGCGCCAGTGGTGGACATTACCGATATTAAACTGGCAACCCGTTGTGGGTGATTGACTGCAATCTGCTGCGCAATCATGCCGCCCATAGAAAATCCCACCACATGAGCCTTTGTAATATCCAGAAAATCGAGGAGAGCAGCGCCGTCAGCTGCCATGTCATCTAGGGTAAAAGGGGCGTTCACCGAGAGACCAACTTTATCCTTCAAAAGCTGCCACCACACCGTGGGTTGACCCCAATCATCAAATCGAGTCGAGTCTCCCACATCTCGATTATCAAAAATAATCACTCGGTAACCCGCTGTTTCAATGCCTTTCACCATTTTATCGCCATGCACTCGATGGGACGCACCCAAGCCCATGATCATCAGCACAACTGGATCCTCTTGACGACCAATATCTCGATAGGCAATATCAATGCCATTGACGGGGACTACAGACAGCTGATGCTGATCAATATAGCTATGGGAGAACTCTGCTCTGGCAACGCCAGCACTGAGCATCAACAAAAAAATCATCAATTGCCGCATTAAGTGTCCCTCTTTTTATGATGTGACGTTTCATTTTTTCTCGTTTTAAACTGGATTAATCTATCTTCTCCAGCGTGAAAATGGTAACCCATAAATATGTACTGCTAAACAGGGGTTATGGACTCGTGGGTCATGACATGGCAAACCATCAACATGATCAGGATATAACCCATAAACACAGCAGGAGATGGGAAATTCTCTGAAAAGTATGCTGGAACGGGCAGGAGCAAGACTTTCGCTCTCTTTATCCGATAAATTCAATGAAAAATGCACTTTAGCGCTCGTTTCTAAAAGACAAAGACCCTATTTACAACGTACTTAACAACATCATAAAAAATGAGACAGACCATCAAAAATCTTACCCCCTCAACTCAGCTAAATTGGCTAGATTGCCAAGCGCAAAAACTGTCTTCTGGCTTTCCGGACAAAATGGTATTGCTAGACTGCGAGACCACAGGCGGTAACCCAAAGCGCA
>Ga0206127_1000977_pt1 | contig 32459 bp, 26 predicted proteins | sample Helgoland_Spring_6_FD_148646 | JGI IMG/M metagenome (GOLD analysis project Ga0206127, IMG submission 148646) | Pelagic subsurface seawater microbial communities from Kabeltonne, Helgoland, North Sea - Helgoland_Spring_Bloom_20160419_1 | ecosystem: Environmental > Aquatic > Marine > Epipelagic ...
TTCTGTAATGAACTGTTTGGTCACTTGTTGTATCTGAATGGTTACTTAACAACCATTCCAACAAGTGCCCACACATCTGTCTTTATCTTGTTTTTAAAGCTCAAACCGCCGCTAGGGCTGGCTTTTTCTGCTTGGGTTGCCCCGAAGCGAGGTGCGCATTCTACATGCGAAACTCAGTCGTGCAAGCGCTTTTTTCATTTTTCTCGAAAAAAGCCAAATCAGCACTTTTAGCCTCTGATTTGCGCCCGTATTAGGGACCGCCTCACCGTTACTGAGGTCTCTCAGCGCGGCCGCGTAGTATCTGCCTTTGGGTCGGTTTCTGCAAGGGTAAGTTTTAACGCGGGCGTATCAATCTCGCAGTTTGGTGCGGGTCGTGCGCGGCCACATGATTCATAGTCGTCCCGACATAACAAAGGGGTGCGATGAACCCATACAACGCTGTTCAGACGACAAACCTACAGATTGATTTTTTTTAATAACGGACCCACGCGACAGATGGCTCGGGCCGCCGCCAGAATGTAATCAAGTTATTAGTTTATTTTGAACGCCAAACAGTTGGCGAGCACACCCCCATGACTGCGCAGAAGGGTTAAGCCTCCGAAGTGCAACTCAACTCCGACAGAACGTGACATGTAGCAATAAATAGGGCGTCACTTTCACACTCACAGCCTCGGCTGTCGTAGTAGACTGTGCGCGTTTATTACACAACGAGGCTATCGTGTGACGATTGATCTGCGACTTAAAATAACACTACTCTCACTGGCAGATGCCCTCGTTATCGTTGCCTGCCAATACACAACTTTAGTGTTGCTAGAGGAGTCTTACAAAAACAGTCTTACACCTGCAATGTCGGCACTGGCATTTATTGCTTCAGGTTGGGTAGCGGGTTTTTACAGTACCAGTATCTCCCACCTTGGAATTGGCGCAGTGAAACTGGCTGCGGGTTGCACACTGGCGAGCAGTGCTGTTGTTTATTTGCTAAACGAGTCTATTCCACTAGCTATCTTTTCCTCAGTATTAGTCCTTTTAGGTGTCATTGCCTACCGCGTTACAGCAAGGGAGTTTTTATTCGAACGGCGTCGATCTGGCGGGAAGAAGACGCTTGTTTACGGTGCCGGATCTGCTGGCGTTCAGTTTGTAACAGCATCAATGCAAAGTAATCGACACGACGTTGTCGGATATGTCGACGACAGCGCGGAACTCGTTGGCACAACAATTCATGGACGCTCAGTCTATCACTCGAGGCAGATCAAGAAGCTAGTCGAACGCAATGCCGTTAAGATCGTTGTACTTGCTCTTCCATCAGTAACAAGGCGCGAGCGGACACGCATCATCGAGTCCCTCTTATCCTTACCGGTAAGGGTCGTTACCGTTCCCACTTTTGAAGACCTGATTGAGGGCAAACAACGCATTACCCAAACAGAAGACATTTCTGTCGAGGATCTATTGGGGAGAGAGCCTGTACCCCCGATGAAGAACTTTATGACTGCACGCACGACCGGCAAAATCTGTTTGGTAACCGGCGCAGGTGGCTCGATCGGCTCCGAGCTCTGCAGGCAAATAGCCAAATGGCAACCCAAGCACCTAATACTCCTTGATGTGAGCGAGCCTGCCCTCTTCGCCATAGAACAGGAGCTCTTCAGAGGCAATAACACCAACATCTCTTGCTACTTGGGCTCAGTGACCGATCTAGACTTAATTGAACGTCTGTTCAGAGAACACCCCATCAGCTGCGTTTTTCATGCCGCAGCCTACAAGCATGTACCCATGGTTGAATCAAACCCCATGGCGGGCTTGATCAACAACGTCGAGGGCACCCAAAACGTTCTTAACACAGCGCTTGATCACGAATGCGAATCCTTCACCCTCATCTCGACAGATAAAGCCGTGCGTCCGACCAACATCATGGGGGCGACAAAGCGTATTGCCGAGATGGCTTGCCAAGTTGCGGGCGCATCAAACAGTGGATCGACCATTATATCCATGGTTCGCTTTGGTAACGTACTAGGGTCTTCGGGCTCAGTTATACCCACCTTTCAACGCCAAATTAAACAAGGCGGGCCAGTGACGCTTACACACCCTGACATCACGCGTTATTTTATGACCATCCCAGAAGCGGCCGAATTGGTGATTCAATCAGCGGGCATGGCTGAAACGGGAGATTTATTCCTATTGGATATGGGTACCCCAATCAAGATTTACGATCTTGCTGAGCGCCTCATCCGTTTATCGGGTAAATCAATGGCGGACGCTGAAGGTGAAAACTCAGGAGGCATTGAGATAAAAATCACAGGCCTACGCCCCGGCGAAAAGCTGTACGAAGAACTGTTGGTAGACGCGACAGCCAAGCCAACCGACCATCCAAAGATTATGCGAGCCAGAGAGCAACATCTTAGTCACGAGACATTAACTTCAGGAATAGGAGAACTTGTCACCCACCTTAATCGCGGCAACATCGATCAATTTAAGCTTGCGTTGTCGAATATCGTGGTGGGCTATCAACCAACGGACCTGCAACAAGATGCTTAAGAACCTCTTGCAGCCCCTGCTGCACTCTAGCTTTTTGTTCACACGACCATTAACGATAGGTGTGAGAGGCATTTGCTACGCAGCCGACACCAACAGTGTTTTACTGGTTAAACACACGTATTCAGAGGGCTGGCAATTACCGGGAGGGGGTGTTGAACCCGGAGAGTCGATGTTCGCCGCGCTTCAGCGAGAGCTTTCCGGCGAAGTCGGCATTGAGTGCAAGTCGGTAAAGATACTAGAGGTTTACCACAATTACTCGATTTCAAAACGCGACCATGTGGTGATTTATTTCGTAGACGATTGGAAAGCAGAGCCAGGGCACGAGCGCCCTACGCTGGAGATAGCCGATGCGGATTGGTTTAAAATGGACTTTTTACCCGAGGATTTAACGCCTTGCACCCGATACGGGATCGAACTGTGTCAGCAAAAGCTTCAATAAATAAGGATTACAAACGGGCTCGAATCAGAGCGATACTGACCTAAGCCTGCAGTGATAATGGACAAACTTTTTAACTCTTGACTCTATCACCGCGACCTTTACCGGATACTGTAGCAATAATGTACTTAAAATAATTACTGACTGAAAGACTATCGATCATCTTGCGGTCTGTCTTCGCCAACAGCGCCGGAGTCGACATGTCTATTTCATTGACCTGAGCAAGCCCAGTAATACCTGGGCGGACATCGTATACACCCAACGCATCTCGCTCTGCGATCAACTCATCCTGATTAAACAAATTAGGCCGCGGTCCCACAAGGCTCATGTCTCCTTTGAGAACATTCCAGAGTTGGGGCAACTCATCCAACTTCGTCTTGCGCAAAAAGCCGCCGAAGGGAGTAATAGATGCGGTACTAGCAAGATGACTAGCAACTGAAGCAGTGTCTTTCGACATCGTCCGAAATTTCACCAGAGTAAAAGGCTGCTTGTTCCGCCCAACACGTTCTTGCCAGAATATCGGTGAGCCCGTATCAAAAACTCCGATCAGCGTGAGGATCACAAGAGCAGGGAAGCCAAATACCAACCCCAAAACAGAAGAGAGAACATCTAAAAAACGAATCACTGATGGGTATCCTTTTCAGTCGATGATTCAAAACAACGGCGGAGTCCCTCTTCAACCGATACAGGTGGCGTCCAGCCCAGAAGTTCACGCGCCTTAGTGAGATCGACCTGCAAAGAACCGAGAAGGCGCTGCGCAACCGCTCGCTTGCCTAAAATGGTCGCTGAAAACATTACAAGCGACGAGGGAACTGGGATGAGACGGGAGGGCTTGCGCATCGCCTTAGCAACACCACGGAGCAAATCGGTAGTAGATAAATCTTCGCCATCCCCTGCAAGAAACACCTGATTGGCTGCTGCAGGGTGATCGATACAACTGATGATCAAATCAACTAGATTGCCTAAGGCTACAAACGAACGTCGATTGTTAGTAGAGCCCAAGGGCAACGGAAGCCCGCTCTCCACCAGCTTGATCATATTGGCGAAATTGCCCTTCACGCCCGGGCCATATACGAGCGGCGGACGGATAATCACTACTTCGATACCGGTTTCAGCGGCCAGTTGCTGCAAGCCATGCTCCGCCTCCCACTTGGAAACGCCATAGGCGTCTTGTGGCGAAGGCATATCATCAGCGGTAAACGGCAGGCCTAAGGTCGTTTGTTCGCCATTAACCTTGATCGAGCTGATAAAGATAAAGCGCTTCACGCCTGCCACTGCTGCCTGACGGGCAAGGTTGAGCGTGCCGTCCACATTCACTCGGCGGTATTCTGCCAGTGGATCAGCCACTTCATCTTTCATAATATGGGCGCGAGCGGCGGCGTGGATGACGACTTGTTGCTCGGTTAGGGCGGTTGACCAGTCGGTATCGGCACAGAGGCTCGACACTTCAACAATTTGGGCAGCGGGTGTTTCAACGCGGCGGCGTGCCACTGTGGTCAGCTTTATATCAGGCGTGGAGTGTAAGGTCTCGGCAAGTCGACTGCCGAGAAAACCGGTCGCGCCGGTTACAAGAACATTCATGGCGCCTTACATTCCAAAGTTTGAAGGATGTCCGCGGCCATACTTTGACTAATGCTTTCCCTTGAGAACATCTCGACAAATGCCTTCCGCGGCTGAGTTGTCAATTCCAACTGCTCAAAAACATCAATCGCCTGCTGAACGTTGCAGGGATGGAACACCGCTGTATTACTCACATGCTCGTTTAAAAACTCAGCTGCAAAACCTGAAACACCAGCCCAAATTGGCTTACCGACAGCGGCATACTCGAAGATTTTTGACGGAAGAACTTTTAGGAAGGCATCGTAATCATTCAAGTGCAAAAACAGTATATCGGCCTGTTGATACATCTCGATCAATTCGTCTCGACTCATCGGTGCAACTAACTCAACGTTAGTCACATCCTGTTTCAGAATCTCAGCTTCAAGCTTTGATTTACGGCCACCGTCTCCCACTAGCTTGAACCTCAACCTACCCTCAGAGCGCTTTGCCAACTGCGGAATGATGGCGTGCAACCCCTGCCCCTCCCCCAAATTCCCAGCATAAATCACCTCCGGTATATCCGATATTGTGTCAACGGCAGTTCCCGGTATTGCCGCGATGAACTCCTGATCGATACCATTTGTGAAGTAGCTAAAGCCTTTTCCGGGGAAGCGCGACTCAAAATACGGTCGGAAGCCACCTGATACAAGGTTGACCTTTTGCGCACGTTTAACTGTCCATTTCTCGACAGCCGAAAACAGTGGCTTCAAAGCCCATACGAATTTGTGTGAGAGAACGTCTTTAATCGTATCAACGAAAATGTCGCGAATATCAAGGTAGAGAAGTGCATTCTCCCTTCTCGCAATAACTGCACCTAAAAAGGCAGTCATCAATCGCGACGAACTCGCATAGACAAGATCGTATTTTTTGCCATGAGTGAGATTTATTGCCTCACGCGCATACATTATAAACGCACGAGATTGATCAACCATGCCGCTCTTGTGGGATGGCAAACCTATCCGCTCGATCGTGACATTACCGTCGACTTCGTAGCAAGGAGCATCAGCACTGTAACTAGCATAACGTGTAGGGAGCGTAGTAATCACATCAATATTGGACCCTTCGGGCAACCGTTCCCTTAATGCATCAACTAGAGGGGAATTTCGAAAAGACCCCGCGCATAAATCAGGTCGGTAGTAAAACGAAAGAACTAAAATTTTTTTCACGATTGCGCCTTCCACTTTCAAAACGCGACAGGAACAACAGTTAAGATCGTTTCACAGCTGCATGGAGCACATCCAAAATCAATCACCAGTTGCTTCGTTTTTCGTTTATGACCAAAATCAAAAAAACAAATCGTTTCTTCCACGGCGATTGGATGGTCACACTCAACCGTTATAGCTAGCTGGGCACCGCGTAAGGTCCAATCCCTACCTAGTTTATTAACCTCAATCTGGGGATCCAATATTAATCGTGCAATGGCTCGCTGCCCACTTCCATATAGTATCGAATCCTTTATTGTTATTTGGTGCGGGGTCATCGTCAGGTGCCTGGTATGTATCGGCCTTCCTCGCAGACGACGGTAGCCGTCGTGAGCAGCAAACACCGTGGCACTTTCAGGAGAACCGTCTACCTCACAAGTCGTGATGCTCGCTCTACGCCCTACTCTGAAGGCTTGCCAGAACTCCGTCTGGTCCTGACCGTCTAACGTTACGGTATTATGATTGCGAGTACTTCGGGCAAAGTCACGTAACTCTCCTGGATTATATTCAAAAACGCCAGGATCGGTTATTACACGTTGCCCAGCTACACTCCACTCAAAGGACAACGCATCACCATGCCCATGTCCGGGCAAGTATCTAGGCGCCAACTCTGCTGCATCCATTAAAATCAAGCTGTCTTCATGCCTTAATCCAAAGTACCCAGCTTCGGGGTAAGCGATGAAATTTGCCTGACAGACCTTCGTACGAAAAACCCGCTCGAACATCGAAAGACATTCCGCGGGGCTGTAAGTCATATTTAAGCCGCCATCACTAAAAAGGCTTATCATTCCGTCTGGATGCACCATATCCGCCAAAAACTGTGCCATTTTTGGAAGAACTTTCTCAAGCTCATATTTGGCTAACCCATCATCTAGAACCGAATAGCATTCAAGTAAATCAGCGAATACTTGCGTATGATATGCTGGACTCAGTTCAAAATGGACACCATCAGAGGTAACTTGCTCAATCAGAGCTTTTCTAAGTAATTGCGAACCCAATTTACCCCAACGGCGAGCCTCTGGCCCATCAAAAAACTGCGAGGCCCATAATAGGGCTTTGATGTTTTTTACAAGATGATTGCCACCAATATCTACCTCAAGATTAGATTTCAAAAATCGAACCTGTGCTTCTAAAGACCTAAGGAAAATAGCTTTATCTGTGTCTGATAGAGAACTGCCTCTGCGCTCAAATTGTTGCATCCAGACAACAACTCGGATTGACAGAGAGTAGCTATTCCAATCATCCAACCAATACCCTTTATTATAAGGTCTGTTAGCGTCAATCCAGTCTTTTATGCATCCGAACCAATATTCACTGTCGATCCCTTCAATAAACTCCATGTAATGCAAGTTTAGGAGCCATAATCTTGTACCCTTTTTCATTTCAAATGGGTGCCAATTCATCGGATTTTGCAGTGGCCGCCATACATTTAGAAACCCAACTTCGAGGTCATTACTCTTAGACTTCCTTACAAACTGCTTTCTCGGTTCGAATAAGGCAGGAGGAGGATGTGAAGCCAAGGAGTTATTAAGTTCAGCCGACAATGCGGTCTTAGCGGCATATGACTCGCTGGCCAAATTCGACAATAATCTTCTTTTAATTTGGAGCCTGAGCCTGTGGTACAGCTGACTCGGACGTGTATTAATAATAGAGTGATACAGCAGTCGGTATTTACTAAGCATTAGGACGGCCTTTCAATTTCTTTGAAAGCAGCTCTCGCAAGGCAGGCGCCAGTATATAACACTGGCGACCAGCGGAACTGCCTCTATTTGTCCCTTTCTTAAGATAATTTAGATTGGTTAGACCATCAAATAATCTTACGATTTCAACTACACCAGAAATAACTGCTTTGTCACGAATAGTCTCAATGGTCTCTCCTTTACCAATAGGTAACCTTTTTCGACTTATGATTTCTCCAGTGTCTATGCCTTGGTCAATCATATGAATAGTTATACTTGGTTCATGTTTCAAAAGGATAGACCACTCAACAGCATTCATACCCCTCACTTCGGGTAAAGGTCCACTATGATTATTAACTATCTTATGGTTTGCAGCTTTAATAAAAGAAGACTTTAGGATCCCTCCACCAGCATAAATGACGGCATCGGGCCCAGATTCCTCTAAGCATTTTATTGACTCAGAGGAGTTAAGATCCTTTGCTACTACATAGCTCACCTCGCTCGCTTTGCACCATGCTTTTAATGAAGCGAAAGGTATTCCGTTATCTAATAAAAATTGCGCTTGTAAGTTTAATTCAACACCAGATTTCCTAGAAGGAAGCAACTTACCTGCCACTTTTTTTAAACCCTGAATACCACGCTGCCTTACCATTGTTTTAAGTCTTTTAACACTAAACGGAGTAACGACTAGAACAGTATCAATACAGTGGCCAGATCGCCTAAGTAATTCACACATTGCTAAAGCAGGAATACTACCGTCGAAACCCGCAGTAATAACTAATTTCATTCCTCTACTTCCAAGCGAGACACTATCGACATCAATGAATCACAATAGTACTTTGCTGACCAATTAGGGTATCGCATAAACATATAACGACCCCAGAGCGGGTATGAGCCGGCGACACCTCCCCTTATCCGCTTATTGAAAAGACTTGAGGGTTGCACCGATCCGATAAAATCAATCATTTTAGCAGCCGCATTTACAAGCCTTAGGTCAGGGTCCTGTCGCTCCATGAGCAAAACACAGATAGCTAACTGTGCATTGCCAGTCAGACAAACATAACGTTTATTGCCTACGAGAGCCTCATTAAATTCACCAGGCACCCTTCCGTTGGTTAATTCTGATTTCTTCACAAAAAATTCCAATAGGGCTTCCATAGGTCTCCCGTATTTACAATAGTCTCCTATCAGCCGACTACTCTCCTGAAAACCCCTTATCGTATAGGCTATAGTATGAGTAAATGCGGAACCCTCGTCATCAAATCCCCACCGCGCTATAGCACCGTTGCCTAACTTACGGTTAAGCGCAGCATCAAGAAAACGTTCCGCAGCATCTCGCTGAAAAGCACTCTGAGTACTCTTCCACACTTCTAACATTGGCCATGCAACATGTGTGTAATAGGAAGGAGTCTCACTTGCCCTATAATCTCCTGCTGGCCAGAGCCCATTAACATCAACACCCGACGCCAACCAACTAGCTCCCCTATCAGCTGCCGTTAAAAAAACTTGATCGCCGGTGAGGTGAAATAAAGCCATCATCCCCTTAAGAATCTGCCCAGTGTTAAAAACTGACCCCTTCGAACCAATTAGTTCCTTCGTCTTGTGCAACCCACCATGCCAAGATCCGTCCTGAGACTGAATATCTAATAACCATTGCCCCATATTCAATGCAGCGACAGAATATTTTGAATCCTCAAAAAACTCCGAAGTCCTAACAAGCGTAGGAATAATATAGCCCGTAGTCTCAGGGTATGGGTCTGACCATCCCATTAAAGGGCTATAATGCGCACATGATCCACCCTTACCTTTCTTAATGCTTTCCAACAGCCAATCAGCTGACGCTCTTAAATCCCCTTCGTAACGAAGGACAGACGGTAGTTTTAAAGTCATAATAAGATTTCTAAATTTCCTAGCCTAAAAGTTTCTGGTTTCAAATTAAAAATTTTTTGTTAATACTGCCACATAAATGCGACTTCCAAAGAGCCGGCGTGAATATCTAAGCTTCAAGTCCAGAAAGCTAAGAAACCAAGCAGCTTTCCTATCACCTCAATGAGATAACATGATAGATGGCAGCGCGTGTGACGCGAGCTTCGAAAATAAGTTACTGAACACGGACGCTCAAAAAAAAAGCGTCACGCATTGCTCAAAGCCTCCAACTCAATGCACTCCTTATTCGCTTATCAAAGTAGTTACTTACAAACGAACACAAGTTGATAAAACTGGGATATTCACCCAAGACATGTGAAAATATCACCAAAAAGGCCGAAAAAAATCTCAATAACTGTAGGCCAACTAGCATTCGAGTCCCTCCAATAGCAAAAAGATAAGCCTTCGCGACAATTTACCCAGTACTCTTACTTATCCAGCGCGAAAAGTACAAAAGTTGCCAAATCTTAAACGTATTGTTTTTGTCACCCGAAAAATGTTCGTCCACTATACGCTCTATCGCCGACATCCCAAGTATTGGTGCAAGCCCTCTGAGCTCATTTAGAACCAACGGTTCACCCAATCGATTAATCATTCCATCAAGAGGTGGGTTGAATCCCGCTTTTTCGCGCTCAACAAGGTGCTTGGGTAAAATCGCAGCCAAATACTTATGAAGTGGTTTTTTCAGCACCCTCATTCCAATCAGACTAGAGGTGTTTCCCGCCAAACCCAATCCGTAAACTTGCTCATCTAGAAGGGGGACTCTGAGCTCTATACTAGCAAGCATACTCGCCTTGTCAGCCACCATAAGGTTATGAGAAAGACACCCCTTGGAGTCTAAATACTGTGCCAACTTTACATTATCAGAGTGGTTTGGACAGCCGGCCGTTATAAGATCAAGTTTACTCTCATAATTTCGATTCAAGTCCTCAAATTCAATGAAGAGCTCAGATAATTCTTCCCTTGAAAAATATCCTAGCAACCGACTGTAGCCAAGCGTCCAATTCTTTTCACTTACATATGAAAGCAGTCTGGCAAATTTCTTATTCAGGGAACTAGGTACCATATTAAGCCAATTCAGGAGTCTCAATCCTGGCGAAAAAAACTTTATTAACTCATAATACTTTACGACTAAATAACGAGGGTATCCGGCAAACCCCTCATCACCTCCCATTCCACTAAGCATTACTTTAAATCCTTTTTCCCGAGAGGCTAAGCTCAAGAGATACGTTGCCCAAAAAGTATAGTCGGCAAGGAGCTCTTCGCTATTGTCCGCTACGAAGTGTATGGACTTTAAAATTTCGCTCGGGATCTCGCTAGCCCCCTGCATGTTGACAACAGTCAAATCTTTGCCCAACTGCTCAGCAACTAGGGACGAATACTTTAAATCTAGATCAGATACAACATCATTTTCATATTGCGCAAAAAGCAAATCCGCATCTTTGGACAAGCACGCTAAAATGCTTGAATCAATACCTCCACTAAAAAACACGCCCAATGGAACATCCGCTACTTGTTGGTCACGTACTGCAGCCTTCAAGCTATCACCTAAGCTGGTGTTTTTTGGGGTTTGAAGTGCAGTCGAGTAACAATACTCGTGGTAAGTGCCCGTAGCCATGTCATACCTCAACGCATGACCCGGACGAACCTTTTTAATGTCACTAAAACCAGTTGATGGCTCATACAGAAAACCGGTATTAAAAAACTCGAAAATGTCGTCATTGGAAACTGAAAAATCGACATCACCGTAACATCTCAACCCTCTAATTTCAGAGCACGCATAAAGTTCTTGCTTCCCCGCATAAAAATAGAGCGGCTTTACGCCTACAGCATCTCTTACTAGAAAAAACTCATCCGCTCTTTCGTCATAAATTACAAAAGCAAACATCCCTCTTAGTTTGTCAAACGCATCAACACCAAATTCCAGGTAAAGCCGCAAAATCACTTCTGTATCCGAAGAAGTTTCAAACCGATGACCGAGCAATTCAAGCTCTGCCCGTAATGGCCTGAAATTATAAATCTCCCCATTATAGGACAACCAGACCTCGCTCTCAGCCATCGGTTGATTAGCCTGTGACGTCAAGTCGATGACACTCAACCGATTATGACCGATACCTGCATAACCAAGGCTAGTCTTCCGAAATACGGCGTCCGTAGCATCAGGCCCTCTATGCTTGATCAAATCCAGTGATATCTGCAGTTCGTTTTCATATGAATAGCTTTTCGAAAAATAAAAACTAACACCACACATGTATAAATCCTTTATTGCAAGAAAACTCAACCGCAACAATAACGTAACTAAAATACAACTTATTTCTTCTGACTAAACCCACGGCGTTCGGTCAAACGACTACTTTAATACCTTCCGAATAAGGGTATTCCAATCTAACATTTCCTTTGTAACAGCCTTTGACCCCGCACCCATGGATCTGCGTAACTCTTCATCCTGAACCAATTTCAAAATATGCTGTGCAAAAACTTGTTCATCATCAGTATCATTGACGATGATCATGTTATCCCCGCCATTGAGGTAATCGACACTTTCATCCACTGCTGTACCGACGATCAAAGGCAGTCTCGATGCTATTGCATGTTGCCATAGGATTGATTGGCTTCTCGGGAAAACCGCAACATCTGATGCTAACAGATGAGAGTAAAGATCCTTTTTACCCTGCCAACCACAGAAGATAATATTTGCATTACCAATTGACGCCAGATGTTTTAAAGACTCCAAATAATCGGAATCTTTACTATCACCTTCGCCCACCACTAGAAGGTTTATCGAAAAGGAATTGTCCATTTCGCACACTTTATGTGCTGCCCTAATTGCTATGTGCGTCCTCTTCAAATTATTAAGCTTTCCGCCCGTCACCATGACAAAACACTCTTGATCCAGACCGTATTGTTCAATGATCCTATTTCTACAATTCGATTTCGACAGCGTATCAATCAAGTCGACGTCACTACCTAAAGGTAACAACGGCAAACACTCCGGCTGAATAGCATACCTTTTTCCCATGAAATCAATAACCGAGGGCGCTACCGCATACTCTACATCGATATATTTAAGGAAAATCCTTCTAATTAGGTTTCTAATGATGCTATGTAATACTACTCGAGAAAGAAAAGAATTCGCAGAGTTTTGTTTATCCATATGGTAATCAACAATAACTCTCGGACGATTGTTCTTTAAAAATTTAATCGACGTAATCATATCAAGGTGAATGCTATGAAAAAAAAGCACGTCTGGCTCGAACGAATTTAAAATATCGTAAAACCCAGTAAAGGTCTTCAGTTTTTGTTTGATATTGAACCCGAAAGGCACCCTGATTACCCTTGATCCATACTGATCAACAAACTCACTCCGGATGCTGGGCTCGTATCTGTCCTCGTAGAAATCGAAAACGGAGGTATAGGTACTTGTAACAATAACAACCTCGCATCCTAGCTTCCTATAGTATTTGCTCAACAGGTTTTCCTGAAAATCAAGTTCATCGGAAAAAAAATCGCACAACATCAAAATCTTAGGCATGGTCATTTGAACCTCTTGCGACATATTGATTAAACGATAGCCCTACAAGAGCCCAAGCGAGCGGGTAGAAATGCGCTTTAAACAGCGCCCACTGGAAAATACAGAATACAAACGCAGTTGCCATAGCAACGGATGGTGTTGAAACTACTCTGAGCCCGTAGGAAAATAAAATAACCAAGAAGAGCAATAAACCAGCTAAGCCGTAGTCATCCCAGACCGAGAACAAATTATGGGCATAACGTCCGGGTTCATAATCACCGTATGAACCCAATAGCGGAGACTCATTAATACTAAGAAGCCGTTCGTCAAAAATAGTTCGCCTATCGTTTAAGGATTCGTCGCCGTCTAGACCCTGCAGAAGAGAACCGAAAACCCTAACTTGCTCAGAGTTCTCTGCGACAATGTTAAGTGTGCTTTCAAAGAAAAACGCCCACCAGAAACCTACGGCGAGAGAAAGACCAAGCATGAATTTAATATTTAGCATTTTCATAACAAGAACGGAGCACAACAGGACCAACAATTCAGATCTTCCGCCCAAAGAGATCAAGCAAAAGATACTGACCGCCACGAAAAAATAATAAGCGGGTCTTGATCCAAATGGGTTTTCGAAAGACAAAAACAAGACTAACACCACCAAAAGACTCAAATAATTGTAAGGGAATCTCCAGGTTGAAAACCAGAAGCCAGTATCGACAAATCCTAATATAGCAATTGCAAACATCAAAAACATACTGACAACCATCGTCAAACGCACGGAACTAGAGCCAAAATCTAAATCCATCATAGTTAGATAGAAGTAAATCATGACGACACCAGAAGCAACGCCTTGCAGAAGCAAGGACTCGCTACCAGTTGCTACATTAAAAACCACCGTCACAAAGATAAGCGAAATTAGAGCTACAAAAGCGGCGAAATTTAACCCTTGACTAGTTCTGACTCTTGTAAGCAGACTCAGATATCTTCTGCCATAGAATATAAGATAACCAAGAACGGAAAAACTGCTAATTGCCAAAATAAAGGAGTCAAAATAGGGTCTATCGTCGTACATGCTCATTAAAACAACTAATGGAAACCCAACGACAATCATTGCAAAACTTAAATTTGCGATTTTATTATTTCTACCGATTTCATTTTTCATAAAATCGCAGGCCCTTATAAATGATGGCGTAATAAACCAGATATAGCGCAATATCGATGATTACGTAGATGGTTGAGAAGCGCCAATAATCATCAATTTCATTCAGGAGGAACAGCACAAGTATCACAGTTAGACTTAAAACCTGCCATGCAAACCCATAGTGCAAGTTATTCTGATGAGTAAGTACAGAAGATAATGGCGATACGACAAACCTCACACAAATTGAGGCTGAAAACAGCAAGACATAGTCTTCTACACCAATCCAGCTTTCACCTAGTAAGTACGGAACTAAAGCATCTACGGAGAATAGTAACGCCAAGAAGAAAAATATTGCAATTAAAATGTTTGTAATTGTTATTTTAAAAAATAGCCCCACTAATCTAGGATACTCCGCGTGAGACAACTCCTGCAGAAAGACTTGAGAAATGGAGACCGCCAACATGCCTAGCGGAGCGCCAACGTATCTATTGATTAGCGAATAATAGCCAACTAAAACTGAATCAAATGCGCTCTTAGAGTAAAACAAAAATGCACTGAGGTAGACTGAATTTACAATCGACCCCGGGGCGTTAACTAACGGGTATCGCTTGTGGGATAACGCAAGATGTCTAAGTGAGTCGAGGCCTACGAATCCATTTATTTTGATAATATTAAGCGTAAAGCCTAAAAATAGCACTAGGCCCAGGATATGCCCAACAATGAGGCCGCTATGCGCATGATCGACCAAAAAGACCATACAGCCTCCACTTATTACCGCCTGACCAATTTTGATCAACGCGACGGTTTTAAAGTTGCCACCCTTGTTAATATAGTAAGTTACAAGCTGCGCATTGCCCATTAAGAAGGCACAAATAGGAACATACAGCAGAAGCCGCCTGTCTAATAATGCCGTTAATGAGCTCTTACCAGGGAAAGCAACCAAGATAGCGATTATCAACATACTCACTAGAGCAAGTGAGATCAGGGTTACATAAAACAATCCAATCTCGTCTTTTTTGTTCGGAGCATGAGCGCATGCGAACTCATATCTCATGGTGGCCACGACGCTTGTTATCAACGACATGTAGAGAAAAACGCCATATTCCGCGAATTGCGCAGGCGTGTAACTCCTGGCTAGTATTGGCAATAAAGCTAACGGTATTAATTGAGCAAGAACAGTGCCGCTAAAAAGAACCGATAGCTTTCTTATAAACACGCTAAGCGCTCATATAACCATGCATAGGCAAACTTAAAACTGTTCGTGAAAGCTCTTCAGCGTTAGGGAAATCCCCTTGATCTGCAATGTGCCGAAACGCCGTTTGTTTATGCAGACACTTAGCATAGTAGATAGCGGTCGGTATGCCTTTCTTTTTATATTTCTCAATGAGCACAGCTCTATCATCTGACTGGATGGTGTACTGAGCCCACGAGCTAGTATAGCCTTTAGGAACTATGGGAGTCTTAACCAAGGTACCCAGAGTAGAGGCGTAATTGTTAGCTGCCAGGTTTCGCGCCTCCAACTCTGCCGGAAACGCATCTAATTTTTCGAGAAGAATCGCAGCCTGAATGGTATCTAAGCGGCTATTCATTCCAATTCGAACATTATCATACTTATCTTTGCCTTTCCCGTGAACCCGAAATGACCTTACTAAATCAGCAAGATGATCGCTATTTGTAAAAACCGCCCCACCGTCTCCATAACAACCCAACGGTTTGGCAGGAAAAAAGCTAGTAGTCGCGATATCGCCAAAACTGCCGGAACGCTTGCCATGAATAGTCCCACCAAAACCCTGAGCAGCGTCCTCAATAATTTTTAGATTATATTTATTCGCAAGCACTTCGATTTCAGGATAGTTCGCAGGCAAGCCAAATAAATCAACAGCGATAATTGCTCTGGGCCTATACCTTCCCTCTGACATTACATGCTTAATTTGTTTTTCTAGGTTGACCACACAAATATTATAAGTATCAATATCTGAATCGACAAAAATTGGATTTGCGCCTACAAAGGCTACAGCCTCGGCTGTAGCAAAGAACGTAAACGTTGGACAAAAAACCGCGTCTCCAGCTTTAATGTCGAGGGACATCATAGCTAGGGATAACGCATCGGTTCCATTAGCACAACTAATGGCGTGTTTGACTCCAACGTAGTCAGCCAGTTTTTCCTCCAATTCGTAAACCTCTGGCCCCATAATATATGCGCCATGATTGAGCACATCTTGAATCCGTCCGTCGATCTTAGTTTTCAGATGCGAATATTGCGCCGCTAAATCAATGAACTGCATAAAATTAATCTCTCCTCTTTAAGTACTTACCAGGATTACCAGTCATTGTAGAGCCTGGAGCAAAAATCTCTTAAAACCACCGCTCCAACCCCGATAATAGCCGTCATCAAAACAGCTGCCTTGCTATACAAGTACCTGTATCCCCGAAAATTCCCGTTATAACCGCGTTTTTTAACAAAATATATATTGTTCGCTATCTTCTAATATCTAATTTCCCAATGACTAAGGCCATCGGCTAAGTGCGCAAAGACGCTCTAGTCAACACATTTAAAACACGCAAGCCCTCTTGACCATCCGTTACCGGCCGAGCCCGATCCGCAATTAGTTCTAAAAAATAGCAGCATTCCTGTTTTAGAGGCTCACAGCTATCTATGACAACATACTCAGCGTCTGCTTTTCGTAATGTTGGGGGATTTGTAACTCTGTCAATACCATGACGATAGATTGCCAGCTTTTTGTCCCATGGCTGGGTATCATCAAAAACCGCCATGGCATCTCCACCAATTACAACTAGCTTTTGCTCTTTAACGGGATGGATCCAAGAAACCGAAATATGGGCTTTTAAGCCAGAGCTAAATGTCATATGAATAGTTCCTATATCCGCAATGTTCTCTTGTAAAACATTGCTTGTCCTTGCTTCAACCGTGTCGGGTTCCTGCTCCGCAAGGGACAAAATCATTGATATATCATGGGGCGCAAAACTCCAAATAACATCTTCCTCAGCCCGGACTTGTCCAAAGCTAAGGCGGTTCGAATAAAGGTAAGTCAGCTCACCTAAATGCCCCATTTTTATAAGGCTTTTTAGCTGTAAAAAAATCGGATGATACTGAAGAAGATGCCCAACCATGAGATGCACATTCTCATCAATGGAAGCTTCTATCATGAGCGCAGCCTCTGATTGATTCATCGCAATTGGCTTTTCTACAAAGACATTCTTCTTCGACCTCATTGCACGAATTGCCATTTCCGCATGTAGCTTTGCTGGAACAGCGAGTATCACGCCTTCCACCTGTGGATCAGAGAGAATCTGATCAAAGGACATGGCTTTAGTCTGATACTTAACAGCAAAGTACTCCGAAAGCGTATCCTCGGGATCGCACACGCAATACAAAGCACCCAGTTCAGAAAAATTACGAACCAAATTCTTGCCCCAATGACCACAGCCAACAACAGCAATAGTTTTTTTCATATCATTCCCAATTTATTTTAAGTTCCGTAAGTACGCTTAGAGACGAAAGACTTCAAAGCCTTCGTGATACAACTCGTGCCTGTTGTACAGCGACTTCAAATCCACTACTACAGGATTATCGCCCTTACAAAGTTGCTTTAGGTCTGACGGGGTCAAATCACGTAATTCGTTATGGCCGACAGCTATCACTAGGGCATCGGCACCACCTGGGCTAAATGATTCAATTAAAGATATACCATAGACCTCTTCCACCTCGACTGGATCCGCCCATGGGTCAGAAACTACAACATTTACATTCCAACTTTGTAGCTCAGAGATAATATCTATCACCTTGCTATTCCGAATATCGGGGCAGTTTTCTTTGAAGGTGACCCCCAACACACCAACTGTACTATTGGCAACATCTATGTTGTTACACAACATTTTTTGAACCAATTTTCGAGCTGCATACCGCCCCATATTGTCATTAATCCGCCGACCAGAAAGTATTACTTGAGGGTTATATCCAACCTGCTCAGCTTTGTGCGTTAAATAATATGGGTCTACTCCTATACAGTGTCCTCCTACTATCCCTGGCCTGAATGGCAAGAAATTCCACTTACTACCCGCAGCCTCAAGAACCTCCAGCGTATCGATATCTAACCGCTCAAAAATTATCGAAAGCTCATTTACAAGAGCTATATTTAAATCTCTTTGAGTGTTCTCGATTACCTTAGCGGCTTCAGCAACCTTAATACTTGCAGCCTTAAATGTACCCGCCGTTATGATATCTTTATATAAGTCATCAACAGCCGCACTAGCCTCTGGCGTAGAGCCGCTGGTAATCTTTTTTATTTTGGTTAAAGTATTTACCTTATCGCCTGGATTGATTCGCTCGGGACTATAACCACAGTAAAAATCGACGTTGTATTTAAGCCCAGACACTTCCTCCAAGATGGGAACACATACCTCCTCAGTGCATCCTGGGAATACAGTAGACTCAAATATGACGACGTCACCGCGTTTAAGAGCCCCCCCAATAATTTGAGTCGCATTCTCAAGAGGTTTAAGGTTTGGGCGGTGTGCATCGTCGATGGGCGTCGGGACAGTTACGATAAAAACTCCACACTGAACTAAGTCCTGCTGATCTACGCTGAATTGCAAATTTATTGCATCCAGTAATTCGGAATTAGTTACCTCTAAGGTATTATCCAAACCTTTTTTAAGCGCATTAATTCTAGAAACATTCAGATCATAGCCGACTGTAGGTCTGATTTTTCCGAACGCGACTGCAAGGGGCAAACCCACATAGCCTAAACCTATAATAGCTATCTTACTTTTGGTGACGTCCATACCTAACTCCAAATGCCTTTCGTATCGATGATAATTTTATTCTCCAAATCACTCTTAGAAATCAATTCAAACTCTACGTGGTCCACCAGTAAAAGACATATATCCGATTCATTAAGCGCCGAAGGAACCGAAACAAGCTCCACCCTTTCCGGCAAAGATTGCGGCAACGAAGAAACATTGGGCTCAACAGCTAATAGTTTTCCAAAATTAAGTGCGGCTAATTCTTTAGTGATATTTAAAGCAGGACTTTCTCTCAAGTCGTCGATGTTGGGCTTAAACGCAAGGCCAAAACAGGATAACGTCACATCTTTAATTGTTTTGTTTTTATGTTCCGACAAGAATTCAGCCACCGCCAGCTTCACCTTATCAATAACCCAATGAGGTTTAAGGTCATTCACTTGACGGGCTGTATGAATTAATCTGCTCTCATCTGGTGTCTTAGAGATTATGAACCAGGGGTCAACTGCGATACAGTGTCCTCCAACACCGGGGCCTGGTTGAAGGATATTGACTCGAGGATGAAGATTTGCAAGGTTGATTAATCGCCAAACGTCTATGTCGAGCTTGTCACATATTATCGATAACTCGTTTGCAAACGCAATATTAACATCACGGGATGCGTTTTCAGTGAGCTTTGCCATCTCAGCCGTTCGGGCGCTAGTAACCACACAGTCACCCTCAACAAAGGTCCTGTATACCTCAATCGAAGCTTCCGAGCACATGTTGGTCATTCCGCCAATGATTCGATCATTTTCTACAAGCTCTCGAACTACATGTCCCGGGAGCACTCGCTCAGGACAATATGCAACCCGAATATCGGAATCCTCGCAGTGGGTATGAGGGAAAGTTAGATCTGATCTTTCCTCAGCCAGCCAGGCAGACATCTGCTCTGTCGTCCCCACCGGAGATGTCGATTCAAGTATCACAAGATCGCCCTTTTTTAACACCTGAGCCACTGACTTAGCCGCAGATTTTATATAAGACAGATCAGGCTCAGGTATTAAGCCTTGATCCTTAACAGGTAGGAATGGTGTTGGCACCGAAATTAAAAAAGCATCTGCCGGCTCTGGCGTTGTTGCCGCCCTTAAGAAGCCTCCATCCACTGCTTTTTTTATAATTACGTCAAGCTCTGGCTCAACGATATGTATTTTCCCTGAATTAATGGTGTCAACCGCATGCTGATTAATATCCACACCAATTACTTTCTTTTCTTTTGAAGCAAACATGGCGGCGGTTGGCAAACCGATGTAGCCCAAGCCAATCACAGAGATGACATTTAAAGACATGTTTTTTCCTTAACCTAAAAATTCTAAGATGCGCCCACACGCAAAACCGTCGCCGTAGGGGTTATGAGACTTACTCATTTTTTGGTATTCATCTGAATTTGTTAATAGCAGATCTACCTGATCAACTATTAACTTGATATCTGTACTAACAAGCCTAACCGTGCCAGCGTCGACCGCCTCAGGGCGTTCGGTTGTCTCTCGCATAACGAGCACCGGCTTACCTAACGAAGGAGCCTCTTCCTGTATACCACCCGAGTCAGTCAAGATGATCGAGGCCCTATCCATTAGATAACAAAATGGAAGATACTGCTGAGGCTCGATCAAAAATACATTATCTAAATCCCGTAAGAGCCGCTTAACTGGTTCCTGGACATTTGGGTTAAGGTGAACCGGGTATAAAATTTGAGTCTCTGGATATTTGATTGCGATCTGGCGTAGCGCCTCACAAATTCTCTCAAAACCACCACCAAAACTTTCGCGGCGATGGCCTGTGACCAAGATTAGTTTTTTATTTGGGTCTAAGTAATCGAATCTTGACGAAAGCTCATTTGATAGCGAGCTGTCTTTACCTAACTTTTCTCTGACCCAAAACAGCGCATCAATGACAGTATTTCCTGTTACCGTAATGCCGGTTTCTGAAACACCCTCCCTTAAAAGGTTCTCCTTTGAGCCTTTTGTCGGGGCAAAATGGTAATTAGCAATCGCGCTGGCAAGCTTCCTGTTGGCCTCTTCAGGCCAGGGAGAATAAATATCACCAGTTCTGAGCCCTGCTTCAATATGACCCACCTTGATCCGTTGGTAATAAGCAGCCAGAGATGCTGCAAATGTAGTCGCCGTGTCCCCGTGCACTAGCACTACATCCGGCTTGAAGTCCTCTAAAACTGGCTTTAACCCAATAAGAATAGATGTGGTTACATCAGTGAGTGTTTGACCCGCCTTCATAATATTAAGATCAAAGTGAGGCTCTATCTCAAATAATTCAAGAACCTGATCGAGCATTTCGCGGTGCTGGGCAGTGACACAGACTTTTGCTTCAAAACGAGCATCCGCTACAAGGGCATGAACTACCGGTGCCATCTTTATTGCTTCGGGGCGCGTTCCAAATATGGTTAGTATTTTTTTCATGGTACTGATTGAATCCCAAGTTTCGTTAAAGGAAGAGAGTCTCTTACTAAACAAAAAGTCAAAGATACGTCGATTGAATTTAGTGTCTTGTTATAGAGGCGATAAACTTTGGAACCTCCTCATTTAAATAACGATAAAACCTCTTATCACGACCCAGCCCTTTTCACCTGATGTTCCTACCCGACCTCAACCTTCAAGGCCTCGATCTCTTGCCGCAACACCTCGTATTCATTGAGCTTTACAGCCAGAAACGCCGAAGCCAAGGAAGCCTTTTCAGCCACGCCCTTGGGGGTCAGTACATACAGGTACGCGGTCTTTGTGCCCGACTTCCTGAAATTATCAGCCTTCACAAAACCACGCTCGATCAGTGCTCTTAAAGCATAGTTAACTCCCCCTAATGACACACCCAGCTCTGCCGCCAGCTGACGTTGGCTCAGCTCGGGGTTAGCCTCAAGGGCACGTATCACCCTGAGCCGGAGCTCGTCTCGGGCGCCCATTTTTAGGGCTGTCTCGCTGTTTTCGGGCAATTCGTTCACGAGGTGAACACTACCAGAAAATCGCGTTGGCATGTGAACGTCTGATGATTTTTTAGCGCTATTGTCGACAAAGCCACAAACGTGACAGGCGCTCTCATGACTGTCTTGGTTTTGTCTACCGAGCCCGTCCCTAGCGGGGAATCAGAACGATGGCTCCGACCGCGCGTAGTGACGAATGAGCACAATGACCACGCCCAGCATCCCACCCAGTAGCGTTCCTAACACACAGATGAGCGCACGACTGGGCTTGCTTTTTTCTTCGGGGACCATGCTTGGACTAACCGCAACAAACGCATAATCAGGGCTAGCCTCGGCTACCATTTTGTTTTTGGTCTGCTCTTCAATGATGGTGTAGAACACTTCGCGCATTTCGGCAATCGCCGTTTTTGCAATTTGCGCTTCGAGGTAACTAATGTTACTGGAAACCTTAGCCACCTGCCTATCCTGCATATGTTCATTAATCGCAGCGATGTAGAGATCCAACCACTCTTTTGCAAGAACAGGCGAGTAATACTCGATCGACACGGACACAAGACCAGATTGCTTATCTTGAGACACAGATGTCATGGCGTTAAAGCGCTCAAACAACTCCCAACTGGTGGGTGGTCGCAATTCAGCAGTGTCATCGTCTTCCAATAACCAGGCTTGGGCGTCGATGTCATAAACATCATCATCGATCTTCAACTCGCCAGAGCGCTTGCTCCAGCCCTCAGCCGCATAGACTTCGACCTCAAGACTGTTATCTGAGATGAACCCCTCGACGAAACTCCAGGACTTCATAATTTCTTGAGCAATCTGGGACTCACTGCTCTCCCCACCACCGATTGACACTCCTGCCAACGACGCAAGGCCTCCTAACTGCCCTAGCGCTGACGAGAGCCCGCCGCCGTCAGCCTGAGCAGGCGCTAGTAGCGCTGTCGCCTTATATTGATTCGGTATCGACAGTGCAACCAAAACAGAACCAATAGCAAACACGGCTGTAATGGCGACAATCAAAATTTTACCGGCCCACAGGACACCAAAGAGCTCCTTGAGGTCTATCTCATCGTCGTGTTGATGAGCGCCACTTGCATTATTTTCCAAACTCACACCCCTTCGGATATATCGCTACGTGTTTGTCTATGGGTTATTACTGAATGACTTGACCGCGGCGCTACCCAACGCCAGTTGGTAGATGATGGTGGACACTTCAGCCATGAGTGGGATGCCTCGGATACGGGTATCGTCGGTGTCCAACGGCACGACGATGGTGTCCCCTGGACCCACTGCCCTCTTTGCCGACTGAAACCTAAATAAGCCCCTTCGTGGAATAACCACTTCACCACCAGCTTTAACAATATAGAGTCCACTTTTATCAGCTCGGTCTTTATAGCCACCACTTTGCTCGATGTAATCGGCCTGACCAAAATTGGGATCAAACAGGTACGAGGTAGGCCGTCGCACCTCACCGATGATAGTCACCTCTTGACTGAACTTGGGGATCAGTAACCTATCGCCGTCCTTCAACACAACGTCTTGGCCTAATCCCGACACGATGTCAGAGAGCGGAATCACCAAACGCCCTGTCGCTTCCATGTTAGATAACTGTGCGATGGCGCTCCGCTGTGCTGCCACCTTCTCTTCATCAACCGCAATATCTGAGTTAGCATCGCGAAGACTGTTAGCCGATAACTCCTCATCCAGCAGCCCTACTAATCTGTCAATTTCTTCCTCTTCACGCTGCCTTAATGAGGTCCTCAGAAACACTGAGCCATCAATAAACCCCTCATCAGTAAAACCACCGGCTCGCTCGATAACAGAGCTCAGCGTCTCTCCTTTCTCAAACGCGTAGGTTCCCGGAAAGACAACCTCGCCTTCCAAGGTAATCGCCTCTGTCTCTCGAAAATCCGGGATAGTCCTGAATTCAGCGTAATCCGAGGGCTCCAAACGCGTCGGACGTGATTGGTTGAGATTTGTTATCACAATCGAAGTTTGAGCCCGATTAGGGTCTTGCAGATTTGACCGGGAAATCTCGGCCGACTGAGAATAGGCCGAGGCAACTAAGCCCCCTGACAGACTGATTAAGTCATTAATAGTCATGTTCTCGGTCAACGGGTACTCACCGGGAAACTTCACGGTCCCACCGGATCGAACGACTTTAGCGAGTTCACCCAATGCGGTTTGACGTTTGAGTATCTCGACCACTCCGGCAAGCGCAGGCGCTTTATTCTCATTTTTCGAGAATAAAATGACCTGATCTTTGGGGAGCAGCGACACATCCTGCTCACTACCCGGTGTCGCTAGAACTGCTCTCAGATCAACACCAAAGACCTTAATGTCACCTTCATCCGCGAGCTCTTCACGAACGAGTAGTGCGTAGTCAAGGTCTGCATAGTTCGCCTGCAGACCTCCTCCGTTTTCCAGAAGATCCGAAAACCGCATAGCTTCGACCAACGGGAAAGCCCCAGGTAACCGAGACCCGACAATCGACACCACTTTGGCTAACTCGCCAGCTCTCGCCTGCGCCCTAAGAGTGGTAATCAGTCCTTCCAACTGAGGCCCCCGAGTCTCCCTGTCAGAAAAGAACATCACCTGATCGCGTGACTGCAACAACGCGTCACCGGCAGAGCCAGGTTTTTGCAGAACGTCCGATGGAGAAAACGGAACCGCAGAGATGAGCCCAGTGAGCGGGTCCTCTCGAGAAATCATTCCGAATTCAATATCTAGACCCTGTGGAAATTGGTCTATGGAACTCACGAGACTCGAGACTCTCATTCCTTCTTTGAATGCAAAAATACCCGGGTAATTGACATGACCGGTTAGGTTTACAGAGCCCTTTTGACGATTGATGATTCCGTCAATGGTGAGGTGATCGCCCCCTTTCACAAACGCGTTTCGACTCGCTCTTGTTTCGAGGTTGAGATCCAGCGCCGTCATAAAGCCATCATCACCGATTCGCTCAATACGCGCACTGCCCGCGAACGCCTTTTCTCCCAGCCCACCGGCCAACGCAATAAGGTCTTCTACCCGCTCATTGCCTTTCAACTCATAAATAGCCGGCCGCAGTACCTGGCCACTGACCGATACCAGGCTCCCGACCGTAGGGATGTAGATGACATCTGCCGCCTGAACACGAACATCGTTGCCGGTGTCTCCCTTCATGAGGAGGTCATACAGATCCAGTTCGGCAACCCGTTGGCCGGCGCGCTTAAGTTGAATCTTCCGAAGTGAGCCGATATCGCTTATGCCACCAGCACTGATCAACGCATGAGTGATGGTGGACAGCGAAGACACCGTGTAAGCACCGGGCTTAAACGCTTCACCTAACACGAAGATTTGCATCGATCGCAGCGATCCCATGCTAATGCTGACCTGGGTACCGATAATTTGCGCCGCGATTCGTGCTTGCAGCATCTCTTTCGCCTCACCATAGGTGAGACCAGCAAGACCAACAGGGCCAAGCTCGGGAAAGTCAACAAAGCCCTCGCGGTTAATCTCTAAGCTAAATTGGCTATTTGATTTGCCGTAAAAAAGAATGTCCAAAGTGTCGCCCGGACCCAGCAGATAATCGGCTGACACTGGAATGCTCGCCGCGGGCGCGAACGTGGTGGGCGCATTAGCGAAGAGATCATAGCCAAAGGGTTTTAAATTCTTAGCAGGTTTTGTTGAGCCAACGCCGGAGACGGCCACTGGCGCGACTGTGCTAGCGACCTGTTTGACCGGTGCCGCCGCTGTTCCTGCTGCTACCGTGGGTCGGGCCACTTTTGGTGCCGGAGGTGCCACTTTTTTGGTCTGAGTCACTGAGGTGAAGTCTTTACACAGTGCGTCTAAGTCATAACCCGCCTGTTTAGCCATGGCTTTGTTAGCTGTGGTGGCGTTATTACAGAGCTGTTTTACGTCACCCAGCCCCTGTGCCGAGGTGCTCGTAGAAAATGACAGCCCAACCACGGACATCAACAACGTTAGAAATGCGATCAAACTTTGCTTCTTCATAAAATCATGTTCTCTCAAATTTCAAAATTACCATCACCCCAACTAATCTCCGAGCTTGGTTCTCAATATAGTGTCGCATCAAATCCGCCTGCATCAATGCGTACCGAACTTCACCGAAACATGGGACCACATTCGCCCACAACACTCACTGGGAAAACGCACCCTCATCAAACCAACTACCAACCACTATATTTTCCTCTACTAGCCGTCTAGTTGGCTACTCGCAATGTCACAAACCCTACTTTTTCACCCAAACTCATCGAAATCTTCTGAATATTACCGGCTTCATCCAACACAATTTCAGAAGCGCCCTGGTCACAGCGTTGCTGCCACACAGGCTGGCGCCAAACCCAAGACCCACATTGCGCCACAACGACCGACTCGCCTGAGACAAATGAGCGCTCCCCCTCTTTTCCCGAAATAGATAGAGGCGCTTTCAAACCGAAACCCGTGACTGAGCGGATAATCCAACCATCAAATGCAATCGCATCACCGTCACTGTTTGCAAACACAGTAAAGTCGGCCACCGTGTAGGGCTTTACCACAGACCCAGACTCGCCAACCGACGCGAGCCAGAGGGGTTGCTGCTCAGCAGAGGCAGCGTCCTCTTGGGTCAAGCCCTTGGCCCAGCGTAGCGCAGACTCTGCTTGAGGTACCGAAAAGGTGCAGCCCGAGAGCACAAGGCAGAGCACAGTACCGATTACTTTTAAGTTCACGGGAGTAACCTCTCGTCTATTTTAAACGCGTCATACCGCGACTCTCTCAAGTCCCAAAATATATTCCCGGAGTAACTCTCAAGTCGCTGACCGCCGTCGCGCTGAATGGGCCGCATTCGTGTACCGAACTTCGAGCGCGTATTGCCGCCAAAAATCGAATCCAGCGGTACTTGGAAATAAAATCCTTTATCGAAAGAACCTTCACCAAAACCCTCTGACGACACATCCGTCTTTGTCGCCCACGCCCCTACTTGCCACCCGTTACGAAAAGTCCGCCGGACCTCTAACGTTGCACCCATGTCTTTCGCTAAATATTGTCCGGCATGGACCGCCAGGTCGTAGTTGTAGAAGGGAGTCGCCCAGTAGGCGCTCACATGTCCCGTGATAACGTCATAATCCAAGTGCCCCAGGCCTCGATCGTAATCACGTTGCTTGGCATAAGCCACGCTAGCCCCTACCGCAATGCGTGACTGCGAGGGCCAGTAAAGCAGCTCACCCCCAGCGCCCGAAAACATCTCCTCAAGCACGCCGGCAAACCCGCGATAATGGAGTGAATGACCCTGTGTATTGCGACCTTCGAGAATCAGCTTGGTGAGTCCACTATCACCCTCGTTAAGGTATTTAGCCACTTCTGATCGCACAGGAGGCAATACAGAGTCTGTTTCCTGTCGATTACTTTCGTCAAAATTTTGATCAATATTAATGGCAAAACTCGAGCGGATCGCCCAGTGTGCACTGAGTGAATATTCGGACGAGAGGTCGAGATAAATTTGGTACCGCGCAGGATCGTCAGGATCAAAGAGCTGGAAACGCGTTCGAAGGTTCAGCTCGTTGTTTAATTTTCCTGTTACAAATCCTGTCCGGTGTTGCGGCGCATCCAAGGTGCGGCCTGAAAGTACGCGGACACCGCGGAGATGCGCACCGCCGTCGTTACTGTATGACGCCGAGGGTCTAGGCACCACAACAGTGGCAGCTCTGTGCCCTGCATCCTCCACGACAAAGTAAAGCGTTCGGACGGTCGCCGGCAAATGAAGGTCGGCTAACGCGGTTAAGCGTCCAATAGCATCACTCCAGAGAGGATAAGACGCATTTCCCACCACCAACTGGGCCTGCAGCCCATCTTCAGAGACCGAACCCTCCACCAAAAATAATCCACTGCGCTCCACGTCAAACAGCAGTCGGTCGTACCACTGCTGCTTATTAATTTGTGCGGGGAGCTGCTCTTGCGACAGGTAAAAGCTTGATATGAAGTTATTTGGTGGTCTTCGCGGGGCCTCATCGGCTGAGTTCAGTGAAAATTGAAATGCCACACCCACCTCTTCGGCGTGCTGATATGACGCGGTAATAGCAACACCTGGCAGCGCGTCCCATGTTAAACCCACCGACAACGGGCTCTTCGGGCGAAGGCCACCGCGCGCCGCATCAAAATCGTACTGGTCAGGGTTGTACTCGGCGATAGCGGTCAGCGGCAAGCTCGTGAATGCATGACTCACGCCACCAAAGAACCCCACTTCCGGACCTGAAAAGAAGTTGTCGATAGAAAGCTCCCCTCCAAGACCAGTGTCACCATCTCGCGCATCAAAGCGGTCAGAAATTAATTTAGCGGGATTCGAGATATCACCTTTTCCAGCCAAGCGTCCCCAACCCATCCCAATAGAGACATCCGTGTTACCAAACCCTTTAGTGGCCACCAAGTATTCCGATCCGAACACGCCTGTACCGACGAGATCCCGTATACCAACCGCGACAGCAGGCAAATACTGGTCCTCCGCCCACAGACCTGCTTTGAATTCGTAGTTGCGGTCCCACGTGTAAACCTTTTGGTCGTACCAGCCTGAATATCTAAACGTACCTTCCAACCACGGGGTCGCCTGGTAAGTAATAGAAAACTGACGGTTGCGCCCATCAAAAGCAGCCGTAGTAGAGAAAAAACCATCGCTTTGCATTCGTGCCGTAGGCGTATCGATGAGACCCGTCGTGCCGTAGTCACTCGCAGTGCCAAAACCACTGATCAAGACGAAAATACCGACCAAAGGAGGCAGGAAGATTTTCGCTGGTCTTGAGTTCTGTCGCAGGCGCAAAACGGTCTCGTTCTATCAGCTAAAAAATGAAAAAGGGGAGCAAGCTCCCCTTTTGATCATATGACAAACCTTATTACGTTCCGGATGTTCCAGACGTTCCTGATGTGCCACTGGTTCCCGAAGTACCGGTTGTACCTGTCGTACCCGTCGTGGTCGTGCCCGTAGTAGGTGGACCGGGTTCTGGCTCAGGTTCTGGCTCAGGTTCGGGTTCTGGCTCAGGTTCGGGTTCTGGCTCAGGTTCGGGTTCTGGCTCAGGTTCTGGCTCAGGTTCTGGCTCAGGTTCTGGCTCAGGTTCTGGCTCAGGTTCAGGTTCTGGCTCAGGTTCGGGTTCTGGCTCAGGTTCTGGCTCAGGTTCGGGTTCTGGCTCAGGTTCTGGTTCTGGTTCTGGCTCAGGTTCGGGTTCTGGCTCAGGTTCGGGTTCTGGGTTTGGCTCTGGCTCAACCTGATCAATGACCTCACCCACAACAACTGCCGCAGCTACCGCCGCACCGACAACACCGACAATACCCGCGCCAGCAATTGCAGCACCAGCAGCCGATACCGCGCCTGCAATCGTGCCTGCCGCCGTGGTCGCACCCGCCGCTGCAGCACCCGCCGCCGCGCCACCTGCTCCAGCCGCGCCACCTGCTCCAGCCGCGCCACCTGCTCCAGCCGCACCGCCCGTTGCAGGTGCAGCCGTTCCAGCCGCAGCGCCACCAGTCCCTGCAGTACCGCCAGTGGCCGCGCCTTCAGTTTGCGCGAAAACTTGTCCCGCAACTAACTGAGTCGAGATAACTGCCGATATGAGCGCTCGCGTGGTTGTGACCGCACGTTTCGTTCTAAATTTCACTTTTTAAACCCCCTGTCGCGTAATGGAAAAGTTACGCAAACAACGTATTTCACTACGTTATCCATAAAAAATTTGCCGGCGTCAATGTTTCGTCGCGCGGAAGCACCCGAATCGTGTGCGCATAGTCTCTTAATTTCACGTGACATTGAAATGACAAAGACCTGACTTTGTGAAACAGTGACGAAAACAAAAATTTAATTGTCACGTTTGACTCAATTCGACGGGCAGTGCGCACAATCTATCGCTTAAGTACTTCCATGTAAGGCCGTACACACACCACTGAGCAACAACCCACAACAGCCAAACACTGTCAGTTACAGCCCAAACGCCCGACCAAACAAGAAAAACGGGCAGACCTGAAAACAGCACGGCAATCGACACGCCCGTCAAACTGTTTGCCGCAGCACTGGACATGGAGCCCGAGTCAAACCAGGCAAAGAGCAAGTTGTGCAGGTGCTGATTATCAGGCTCAAAGGGTGATCGACCTGAAAGCAGTCGCCTACCGATACTCCAAATCAAATCGGCAATGGGATAAAACACTAGGGCCAGCAACCACCATACGGAGACCTCAACACTGTTTGAGGCCTGAATGAGGCCTAAACCGCAGAGGGCGCCTAAAAAGTACGCGCCGCCGTCTCCCAAAAAGAATCGTCCACTCACCAAGTTGAACACCAAGAACACTAAACAGCCCACCAGAGCCGCCAATAAAAATGGACCCAGTGCGGAGCCAGCTACAGTCGCCAGGCCCGCCAGCGCAAAGACCGAGGTGCCTGCAATGAGCCCGTTGGCACCGTCAGCGGTATTAAAAGCATTAGGAATGAACGCAATGCAAACGGCGGTAAACAATAAGGCGACCAACGCTGACGCTTGAAGAATGACGTCAACCCACACGATGCCGACAGGCTGCAGTACCGAACTGGGCGACAGGGCCAGACTCACTGAGGCGACCAGCAACATCGCGACAAATCGTGTGCGCGCGGACAAAGTGCCTCGCTGATCTTCAAAGATGCCCAATGCAAAAAAGGCAAGGCAGGTCAGCATAATGGCATTTTCTTCAGCCACGGGCAGGTCGATAACGAGCTGACCTTGATACCCAAGGTGCATGAGCATGTACGCGACGATCGCTACGCCACCAGCACGCGCAATAAATCGCGTGCGCGCAGACAAACTTCCTCGCTGATCTTTAAAAATTCCCAACACCAAAAAGGCCAAGCAGCTCAACATGATGACATTTTCTTCAGCCACGGGCAGGTCGATAACGAGCTGACCTTGATACCCAAGGTGCAAGAGCATGTACGAGACGATCGCTAGGCCGCCAACAAGTGCAACAAATCGTCTGCGCGCAGAAAAATTATCTTGCAGGTCTGTAAAGACGCCCAATACCACAAAGGCAAAACAGGTCAGCATAATGACATTTTTAACAGCCACGGGCAGGTCGATAACGAGCTGACCTTGATACCCAAGATGCAAGAGCATGTACGACACGATGGCTAAGCCGCCAACGCGAGTCGCACTGACTTGGGAAATGCCGTGCTTGTTCGCAGAGTCGACTCCGCCAGAGGAAAGTGCATAAAAACAAATGAGCGTGGAAAAGAGCCCTGCGACACCGCCGATCAACACGACCAGTCCCCAAGCGAACACGGCCTGCGAAACCGACAACCCTAAGCGATCAGTAAAACTCAAACCCGAGAACTCTTTTTTGATCGGCTATCCAAATCCAAATCTAAATCCAAATCGACTCATATTTCGTCACACGGTCGGGCAAACCAGCACGCGGTTCAAGGTAAAAAGTGCTTAATATGCGAAATACGACAATACGGTCGCACTTCTGCCCTGCAGCTGCGCGCCGCGCAAGTAGGCTTTATGTTTATCTAGCGGCATTATTCTACGAAGCTTTAGCGTTTGTTTACGAAGCTTTAGGGCTCGCGTTAACCAATACGTGCCGCAGGCGGTACGCAAGGAGTGTCGCGATGATGAGCCCATAGACCACTGCATCACCCACGTCGGAGCGGGACAGCCACAACAGGTGCAACCAACCCAGCACTGCGACTGCATAAGTGAGCTTGTGTAACTTTCGCCAGTACCGGCCCATTTTACGTCGTATGGCCCCAGCCGAGGTAATACCCAACGGTACCAAAATCACCCACGCTAGGAAGCCCACCAACACGTAAGGCCGCTCAGCAAGCTCTTCAATCAATTGCTCGCCCGACCACCCGATAAAGACCTGGGCAAATACCAGCAGGTGGAGGGTTGCGTAAAACCAAACAAAGAGGCCCAGCATGCGCCGGTAGCGCGCCAGTCTCGGCCAGCCGTATCTCGCAAGCGGCGTTGCCAGCAGTACCAACACCAAAAAACGCATCACCCATTCGCCCGTGACGTGCATCAAATGCTCAGCCGGGTCAGGGCCCAACGCGTTCGAGGCCACTGCGCTGACTAAGACCAAAAACGGCACAAGACAGGCAATAAAAACGAGGGCCCTCAGCGCCGGGTTCCAGGAGGGCGGAATTGAAAATAATAATGCTCCGCTCTTATTAGATGCTCGGCTCTTATTAATAGTAGCGGGCAAGGTCCATGCCTTTATAGAGGCCAGCGACTTGTTCACCATAGCCATTGAACATTTGCGTTCGAATGCGATTGGGGTTGAAGAGTGATGACGGCAACCGACGCTCCCATCCCTGTGACCAGCGTGGATGATTCACCTCGGGGTTAACGTTGGCGTAGAACCCATACTCTTGAGGCGCGAGCTCCTGCCAGCTCGTTCTCGGTTGCCGATCTGTGACGTTAATTTCAACAATCGACTTAATGTTCTTAAAACCGTATTTCCAGGGTGTGATTAATCGAAGCGGCGCGCCGCTCTGGTTCGGCAGCGTCTTCCCGTAGAGCCCAACCGTCATCAGGGTGAGTGGGTTCATAGCTTCGTCCATGCGTAGACCTTCCCGATAGGGCCAGTCGATAACCGAGGTAAAAGACCGCGTACCGCGCATCTCACCGCGTCGATACAACGTTTTGAACTCAACGAACTTGCCTTCTGCCTTCGGCTCAAACCGCTCTAGCAAGGCTGAGAGCGGAAACCCGATCCACGGCACCA
>Ga0206127_1000979_pt1 | contig 32414 bp, 26 predicted proteins | sample Helgoland_Spring_6_FD_148646 | JGI IMG/M metagenome (GOLD analysis project Ga0206127, IMG submission 148646) | Pelagic subsurface seawater microbial communities from Kabeltonne, Helgoland, North Sea - Helgoland_Spring_Bloom_20160419_1 | ecosystem: Environmental > Aquatic > Marine > Epipelagic ...
GTGGTCAATACTCGCATAGCCTCAAGGACAAAGGTTTTACCGGCAATGTCAGCCATTTCTTCTTGAATACCTTCAAAACGCCCAATCGGTACACCAAACTGCTCACGCACAAAGGAATATTCAGCTGTAGATTTAAAAGATGTTTGGGCCGATGCTACGCCCATTGCTGGCAACGATATTCCACGGCCAGCACCCAAGCAGGCAACGAGCATCTGCCAACCACGGCCAATGTTATCTTGTCCGCCGATGACAAAGTCCATAGGAATAAACACGTCTTGTCCACGTGTTGTGCCGTTATAAAAGGTCACTCCCATCGGGTCATGGCGATTGCCTAACTCAACACCAGGGTGTGATTTAGGGATAAGTGCACAAGTAATACCCAGTTCGACTTGTGAGCCCAATAAGCCATCTACATCAAATACTTTAAAAGCCAAGCCTAGTACCGTCGCTATGGGTGCTAGCGTAATATATCGCTTGTCCCAAGTTACTCTGAGACCAATGACTTCTTTACCTTCCCACATGCCTTTAGTGACGATGCCTGCATCTGGAATAGCGCCGGCATCAGAGCCTGCTTCTGGGCTAGTTAAGGCAAAGCATGGAATATCTTGGCCCACAGCTAAGCGTGGAAGGTAATGATTTTGTTGTGCTGGTGTGCCGTAATGCATTAATAACTCACCTGGGCCTAAAGAATTAGGCACCATAACGGTAACGGCTAATGCACCACTTTTGGCTGCTAGTGTTGCTACTATGGTTGAGTTGGCATAAGGAGAAAACTCTAAGCCACCAAATTTCTTAGGAATGATTAAGGCAAAAAATTTGTTAATAGATAAAAAGTCTAAAATATCTTGTGGAAGATGTTTTGCGCTTTGCAAAGCAAAGTCATCCACCATGGATAGTACTTGATGAACGGGACCGTCTAAAAATGCCTGCTCTTGGGCACTTAGCTTAGCTGTAGGTATGGTACGCAATGCATGCATGTCAGGTTTACCCCGATAAATAGACGCTTCTAACCATACATCCCCTGCCTCTAAGGCTTCTTGCTCGGTAATTGAAATAGGAGGTAATACTTTTTTAAGACTTGTTCTAATACTCATTTTATCTCATCCGCTCATCTGACCAGTTGTTATTTATAATACTGATTTACATGAAAAGATCAAAATATTTAATATGTTTGTTAATGATTTACGTATTAACTATCTTTATGGGATATAAAATAGTTATATTTTTCAATGATCTAATTTAAAAATTTAATTTTAATAAAGTGAAAAAAATAATAATTTTTACTGTGATGAGATAATTTTGATGAGTATCTGTGATCTTTATATAGCTTTTTTTAAATAAATGTACATTCTTATAGGTAATTAAAACATTCTAATTGAGATCTAAAATACTATTAAAAGATGTTTTGTAGGTAAAAATAAATTGATGATGTGTTCATGTTAAATCTGTGTGATAAACGGGCTAATATGTGATGAAACATTTGCCAGTTTGGCATTGATTAACGCATAACAAGCCTGTTACGCGTCAATCATATTGGCTCTAGCGGTCGATAAACAACTTAGCTCACAAAATGGGCATTGCAGGTGCAATACCACAGGCAAGTAAACCAATATCATTGGAATGTCACTTTGGTTGAGTACAGTTGGTTTTAATGCTCTAACTGTTTATTAATACTGGCTCTGTAAGTATGTTGTGCTGTATTAACAGAGTGGTCATTGAAACCACAGGAGTAATATTATTCCAGCAAATATTTCCCATGGAACCTCAAGTGTTCTTCAATAAAGCTAGCAACAAAAAAATAACTGTGGTCATAACCTGGGTGATAACGAAATTCAGCTTTGTACCCTATTTCTAATGCTACGCTTTCTAATGGTTTAGTGAGTTTCTGAGTATGATAAAAATTATCATCTAGGCCTTGATCCACTAACATTGGAATATGCAGGAATTTTCCTTGTTGACGCATCAATGCACAGCTATCGTAAGCTTCCCAGTCCCTTTGGTTAGCACCTAAATAGTTGTTAAAAGCCTTTTGACCCCATTGGCAATCCGCGGGATTAACAATAGGCGCGAAGGCAGATACAGAGCAATATTGCTTCATATTAGACAGTGCAATGATGAGCGCGCCATGCCCCCCCATTGAATGTCCGCCTATTGCAGATTTAGCTTTGACATTAAATTCTTTATTAATCAGGGCGGGTAACTCTTCAACAATGTAGTCGTACATTTGATAATGCTCATGCCAAGGTTCTTGGGTGGCATTAAGGTAAAACCCTGCTCCTAAGCCTAAATCGTATGCCGCATCTGCCGCATCAGGTACGTTATCGCCACGAGGACTGGTATCAGGCATGATCAGCATGATACCTAGTTCAGCCGCTACCCTTTGCGCGCCAGCTTTTGCAGAAAAGTTTTCATCAGTGCATGTCAGGCCACTCAACCAATAAAGCGCAGGTAACTTTTCGTCTTGGTTGACAATCGGTGGAATAAATACGCTAAACTGCATTTCGCATTTGAGTACAGCTGATTTGTGGCTGTAGCGTTTTTGCCAACCACCAAAACACTTATTAGCACTGAGTTCCGCTAATCTGCTTGCACCTTTGGTTGCAACTGTCATTAGAAATGCACCACTGTACGAATAGACTTGCCCTCATGCATCAAATCAAAAGCAGAATTGATCTCTTCTAATGGCATGGTATGTGTAATGAAGGTATCTAGTTCAAATTCACCGTCCATATAACGCTGCACGTAATCGGGTAATTGGCTACGACCTTTTACGCCACCAAAAGCGCTGCCACGCCAGACTCTTCCCGTGACTAATTGGAATGGCCGAGTGGATATTTCTTGCCCCGCTCCTGCTACGCCTATAATAATGGATTCTCCCCAGCCTTTATGACAACACTCTAATGCCGAGCGCATCACGTCAACGTTACCGATACATTCAAAGGAGAAATCTACACCACCCTCTGTCATATCGACTATGACCTCTTGGATCGGTTTGCCGTAGTCTTTAGGATTAATAACATCTGTCGCCCCTAATTGTTTGGCGATTTCGAATTTACCATCATTAATATCGATAGCTATAATGCGCCCTGCATTGGCCATTTTTGCGCCTATTATCACCGAAAGGCCAATGCCGCCTAAACCAAATACCGCAACCGTATCACCTACTTTTACTTTTGCAGTGTTGGTCACCGCGCCCATACCGGTTGTGACACCACAACCTAGCAAACACACTTTTTCTAGTGGAGCGTCTTTTGGGATTTTTGCTAAAGCAATTTCAGGTATTACGGTATGTTCAGCGAAAGTAGAGGTGCCCATATAATGATAAATGGGTTGTCCTTTAATAGAAAATCGACTGGTGCCGTCGGGCATCACGCCTTTGCCTTGTGTGCTGCGTATTGCCTGACACAAATTAGTTTTGCCTGATAGGCAGAACTTACACTTTCCACATTCGGGCGTGTACAAAGGAATAACATGATCACCTACTTCAACCAGTGTCACTCCTTCGCCAATTGCTTCAACAATACCCGCGCCTTCATGGCCTAAAATCGCGGGGAATAATCCCTCTGGATCATCACCAGATAATGTATATGCATCAGTATGACACACGCCGGTAGCAACTATTCTGACCAACACTTCACCTTTTTGTGGTGGTGCTAAATCAACTTCTTCAACTTTTAGTGGTTCACCAGCAGCCCAAGCAACCGCTGCGCGAGTTTTAATACTTTTCATTATTTGTCCTTAATTTATTCAGTCTATTGCCCGGATTGGGGCTATTATACCCATATGACCTAAAAACAATATCCGAGTAAGCGAATACTTTCGGCTTTCCAGAACACATTACTGATCTCATATCCTTCAGCACAAAGCTGCTCTTTTACTAGTCTTTGTTTTAAGCCTTGAGCGGCCTGATCTTCCAAGTCAAGTTTGGTTTGGTTGTTGGCTTGCATGGCTAATCTATTGGGCCTTTCTTGCAAAAAACGCTCGTCAGTTTTAAGTCGCTTTATTTTGGTACGACCATCGCGGAGTAACGATTCCTGAGATGTATTCTGCCAAGAAATGCCATAAACAAATTCAGTTTGCCCTTTATCCGTTACCCGAGAGTCAAATTTTTCATCTGTCATGATTGGCGGGGCATGACTAGCACATGCGCTAACCAATAAGCTGATAGTTAAGATTTTAAATAAAACGTGGTTTAACAAAATGTGATTTAACAAAAGGCACTCCATATTTATATTCAATGATGCTCATATTAAACAGGGTCAAAGAGGATCGCAATTTGTCATCTGCATTTAGGGAAAATCTATCAATCAGTTAACCATAAATGGGTGATGAAAGAGGGGAGTTATTACGCAACCGTATCAAGATATAAGTTCGCACACTATTGCAGCAAAGTATGAATGTAGTATTGTATTATTAATAGTGAGTCATATGGAATTTTAGCGCTTTTAAAAAAGCAGATCGGTATATTGGTTCTAAGTTGAACGGTGAGTGTTCAAACATTAGCAGCTAATAATCTTTATAATGTATTTTCAGTGGGTTATTCAGATGTCGAATTTATTCAAGAACCCGACAAAAACCTTGGCTATATAATGGTTTTGGTTATCAGTTTGACCCTCAGTGGTATGTTGAAGCGGGTTACCAAAAATTGATCCATAATACTTTGTACTCGACTGATTTACCGACCGCCACAGATATTACCAATGCTGAAAATGTTCAACAAGGCGATGTTTTGTTTTTGACTTTTCTTGGTAAAGCGTCTAGTCCAACTGGAGAGTTATTTTATCGACTAGGTGTGCTAAAAACCGATATTCGTGGCCAGCAACTTTTAGTGGGCGTGAGGGAATGCGAATTTGGCCAAGCCAATGTAATGGCCATTGCTGATTTTGGTGCCGCGACAATCTGTGATTATGACGAAACAATCTGTGATTATGACGAAAGTGGTGTCGCTGGGGTTATTGGTTTAGGTTATGATTATTTTGACGGTGCCCGGATTATGGTTCGCGCTGAGATAGAATATATTAAGGGGCAAGATAACTTAACAGTGACCACGGCTACTGTTGGGCTGCGGTATAATTTTTGAGCCGATTGTCTCGTGATACCAGTTAAAAGCAATCATGAATTTAATCACAGAGATATATGCACACCGAGAGCATTGAGTTTAATGACTGCTCATTGAGCAGTCATCATTACATTGATTCATACAAGACCTAGATTCAATGTAGAAGTGCACTTCCTTTTTTCTTAGTGTTCAATCCTTACATTTCGTAAAAAGCATCCACTAAAACACCTACGTTTACTTCACTGACGATAGCATTATTATTCAGGAGCGCTTCAACAGCAGTTCTGTTTTCTTCTGTGGTGTTGCCATAACGTTCTGCGGATGTCACAGAGCCTTGGAATGACTCATTATCGTTTTCAAGACTGATATAAAGCTCTTCGGTATTGACTAGTGCTTCAAGACTATTAAAAAATTGTTCATATTGTTCATATTGTTCATATTGTTCATATTGTTCTTCTGATGCTTCGGTTAACACAAAGCTAAACTCAAAGCCTAAGATAGCCCACTCACCTAAATACATTTTTTTTTGAAGACGTTTTGTTCTGCTTGGTTGTACTGACATTATATTACCTGTAAAAGTTAAAAAAAATTAAGCCATGACTTACCCCGAGAATGCGCCCATCGATACTAAGTGTTTTCGAGCGCATACTATCAGCTTTTGTCAAATTGTATTGAAAGAATAATAACTGTTGATGGATGTTACATGATGATCCTGAAAATAAAGAAGTATGTGTGATTTATATGATTGGCAATCACCCAAGTAGGGTTTGTCAGTCGTGAAGCGACATTATATATATTGACTAAGCAGTTTTGGCATAGCCATCAGTGTTCATCCTACTGGTATCATGAGAAATACTTTATCGATAAAGTAAGAAAATAGTATGAGTGCTGAGCCTGTATGAAAAACAACCTGGCACCTATTTTTTTTGTTGCATTTTGTCTTTTAGATCTGCAAATGGATTGTAAGTGCTGGTTTTGATTTCGGTATCTTCAGTACTGCCGTAGCGCACCAGATTTTCAAACTTAGAATGCTCTTCATCATGACAATACAAACACAGCAGTTCCCAGTTACTGCCATCGCTGGGATTATTGCCATGATTATGATCGACGTGGTGAACCGTTAACTCCGAAAGATTTTTGTGGAAAAATTCACGGGTGCAACGGCCACAGATCCAAGGATATATCTTAAGGGCTTGTTCTCGATAACCCGATGCGCGCTTGGTTATATATGCTTGTTGCTCGGCTAATACTTGTTCGTAACTGCCTGCCCCAGATTTTTGATTCGACATGTGTTTTTCACTTAAAATAACTGACCCTTTATTGGAACACCCATAGTAACAGTGGTATGGGTATATACAACCAACTGAGTATTTCACTTTGTAAGGTGAGCCAATTTTACCTTTTGATCTGCTAGGGTCGAGGTTAAAAGTTCTGACCTCCTTCTTGCATGGTTATGGGGGGGTTATTAGAACTACATCGATGATACGATTGCTTATTATTTGTACGTTTGTGTGTCGGGTTATTTTACATATCCGAAAAATTTAATTTTGTTTTTTTATAACCCATTGTAATTGTTGAATATAATAATTTTGGCCTGCTTTGTGCTGTACCATTGTTTAGTACACGATGAATCATCAACTTAGTAACTACCTTCCAATGAAGGTATTAAGAGGAATATTAAAATGAAAAATAAATTTTTGAAAATGGCTTTTGCTGGATTAGTTTTGACGGCTAGTGGTTTTGCAAATGCCTCACTTATGACATTTGAAATGTCAATTGTGGCTGACAATGACTTTGCAGTGTTTAGTGGGAACGCTACAAATATTAACAACATTTTGTATCAAAACAACGTAGGTTGGAAAACTCAAATTGGAAATTTATCTTCTCTCAGCTTTACTCTTGCTGCGGGTGATGACAAATTCTATGTTTTGGGTATGGGAGGAGGGGGACAAGAAGAAAACATTAGCGGTTTGATTAATGGTGTGAATATGACATCCGTATCAGTTGCAATGAGCTCTAACCTTAGTTCCTACCTTACTGGTTACAATAACTTTGATGTAGAAGCAGCAACATACAGCGCTAGTTTAGCGGATGTACAAAATGCGTTCTCAAATGTATCTTCTTGGTCTGATGCAGCCTCAAACTTAAATAGTACTCAAACAGTAATTGAAAAAGCTGGTTACGGTTCTGGATTCGCATTTTCTACAGGCAATGCACACTTGTTTAGTTTCGATGCGGAAGATGCAGGTGTAAAGGTTCCTGAGCCATCAACCCTTGCCATCTTCGCATTAGGCCTAATGGGTTTAGCATCACGTAGATTTAAGAAAAAATCTTAATTTAGTTAAAAACTATTCTAGAAGCATCTGCCAATCGGTAGGTGCTTTTTTTTGTGCGCCAATCGATGGGGGCAGTGACGTTGATTGACCAAATTTTGTACTGCGGGCATGCTTTTTTGTCTTGTAACACTCTTACGGGCAAACATTAACGGCTAGGGGCAATCTTTATTGTCGCTACACCTCTAAGTAACCTCAGCTCTGGTTGAATAGCAAAACAGGCATTAATTACCTAAGTTAAGGTCGGTTTAGAATAATGTTCACAATAACTAATCGAAGACGTGCGTGGCTTTGAAAGCTAATGTTTGTATCATAAAAACGTTTCCATAAAGGGCGCAGTAACCAAAGTAACAAAAATACCATAGACGGTAAGTGTTTCTTTTTTCGCCATAGAAACGTGAATTGGCCTCTTAAAAATTCAGCGCCAAAAAATCGGTTAGCAAGCTCGATTGACTCACGTTTATTAACCGCCTGTAATTCTGATAAGGCAATGCCACCTAAAATTTTGCGTCTGCGGCCATCAATCACCCATTGCTGAGCTATTTTTTGAGCTTGGGCTTGCAGTTGATCTTTTGGTACGACCCATTGTACTAAACCCGCAGTGAGGGCTTCTTGTGCGTTGGGCCTCCAGCCTTCCTTTTTTAACATACGCTGTGCATTCTTTTCTCCCATCAGTGTTGCAAACTGAACACTAGAACACCCTTCTGGTGTAATCCCCAGTGCGGCGAAAGGGGTTGAAAATGTTGATGTGTTAGCCGCAATAATAGCGTCGCATAACGTGGCTGAAGTCACGCTGGCACCAATAGCAGGGCCATTGACTGCGACCAAAATAGGTTTGGGGAATGTTAGATACTTATCAAATAAGCTTTGGTTATGTTCAACAATCAATTGATGCAGTTTTTTAGGTGCCATTAGTTTTAAAGTGCCACCCAGATTGACACCTGCTGAATAATAATCCCCCGTTCCGGAGAAAATCACGGCTTTAGTGGCTTCATCTTTAGCTGCGTTTCAAACGCTGTCGCAAAGGCCTCCATCATTTCGGTTGTCCAGCCATTTAATTTCTTTGGCTTGTTCATCATGATAGTCAGTACGCCAGCTTTCAACGAGCTTTGTATATAAGTAGAAGAATTTTTACTAAGGTTTAGGTAATTCAAAAAAGGCACTCTAGTCATTCTGGTCTGGTGATTATTACCGAGTTTTAAAGGGATAACTAGCGCCGTATGTAACTCGGTGCAGGTTTTACTCAAAGAGAGTATTCAGTGAGCTCGAGAATATTTATTATCTAGCGTATCCTAGTAATAACTTAATGCATGAACGTTTAGTATGATTGTAGTAAAAAATATCCCCCCTACAGAAGTGACATGTTCCAACTGCAAGGCATGTTGTTGTAGTTTAGAAGTGATGCTCATCTCAGATACGGGTGTGCCTAGTCAACATATTCATGTTGATGAACATGGGAGTGAAACTATGCTGCGCTTAGACGATGGTTGGTGTTCCGCTTTAGACCGAGATACATTAATGTGTTCTATCTATGAGAATCGCCCATGGATTTGTCGAGAGTTTGAGATGGGTTCTTATGAATGTATCAATGAACGATTGGAGAAAATGTAGGTTTTTGTTCAAGGTAAACGGTACCAACTTTTAGCATTACTAAAAGTGATTTTTTCAAAACATTGAGCACTTATTTCAGGTAATACTGCGTAAGTATTCCATATGTCGGCGTAGGACATTGATAATAAACACAGTGGAAAGTTACTGGCTAACATCACTCTTGTATCGCCCAATGTTACTATACAGTCTTGTATTACATTCGCGGCATGCTCTGGTTGCCAGGCTCTATTCGACATTTCCCAGCCTGATAATTTAATCGCGACATTTTCACATTGACTCAGTTTTTGTAGGTTGAGCTTCCATTTTCCTTGGCTGTACACATCGTTTTTAGTGGGGGGAGCCCCTCCATGATTAATGATGATACGCACTGACTTATGTTTGGTTGCTAATTTAAATAATTGTTCGATAGCGGGTGCATCTGCCAGTGATAACTGCGCGTCAAAACTGAATTCATATTGTGATAACAAAGCAAAATGTTGATCTATTAATTCAGACGTCAGAATTTGTTCAGCCTGTTCATCGAGAATATACCGAATACCTACCACTGATTTTCGTTGTTTTAACAACTTGATATGTTCAGCAAAAGTTGTGGCGGTGATATCGGCAAAGGCCACAGATGAAAAAGGGATGGAGCAATGCTGTTGTAACCAGTCTATTTCTCGCCAAGGCAGGTGATTGTCAAAGCCTGCTTCGATGTGCACAAATCCAGCCAGTTGCTGAGGTGGATACATCCATACATCTGCTTCCACAAAACTTTTGTTTATAATTTGCTTGTCTGGCCAAAAAGGTGGATTTTGAGGTTTTAGCCAAGCGTAATCGCCTTTTTGCAGATTAAATAAGTGCAGATGGGGATCGATAATTTTGTGGTGTGAGTCAGTCATGGTGTTGGATGCGCTATTGCGCCGTATAACCGCCGTCGATGACTTGCAAACTGCCAGTGATAAATCGTGCATCATCAGTGGCTAAAAAATAGGTCAAAGCGGCTACTTCGCTAGTTTTTCCGAGTCGTCCTATGGGTTGCAGTGCTGCTTCTTCAGCATGTACTTGCTCAATATTGGCACCCGATTGAGCAACATAGCGATTAATTGCTTTATGATACAAAGGGGTTTCTATGGTGCCGGGGCAGATAGCGTTGGCTCTTATTTGATATTTAGCGTAATCCAAAGCCGTCGTTTTGGCCATTGAGGCCAATGCGGCTTTGCTCATGTTGTACACAAATGAGTTATGTTTAGCAATCAGTGCTTGGTCAGACGCCATATATAAAATTACGCCGCTTTGTTGTGATTTCATCTGCGGCAACACAGCTTTAGTCGCTGCTATAGCGCCTTTTACATTTAAGCCAAATACTTGTTCAAAGTCCTTTTCATCGGTATCTTCTATGGTTCCAGAAAAATGTATGCCTGCGTTTGAAACAAGGCAGTCAACTGAGCCATATTGCTTAATCGCGTGTTGAATACACTCGCTAACCTGAGACGATACTGACACATCACATTTACGCCAGTCTATTGCTTTTGATTGTGCTGGATTGGCTTGAATATCAAGGTTAATCACGATGTAACCTTCATTGCTAAACTTTTCGCATACGGCATCACCTATACCAAAGCTTCCTCCGGTGACAATACATACGGGTTTATTTAATGCGGGTGGCGTTATAGGGTCTGACATATGAACTTAATTTAAAATAAAATTATACTACAATAGTAATGCAACATGGCCGGCTGACCAAGTGTGAATAAGTATTTTGTGCAATACAGTGGCGCAGGGCTATTGTAGAATACTCACCGAATTATTTTGTATTGTTAAGGCTGTTGAACTTTCCTATATCACCTTATCTTAAAGCGAGACGTTTTGTTTTTTTATCACTCTTTTTTTAACACACTGTTTTTACTCTCCCTCTTGTTATTGACTTTATTTGAAGTGCACGCAGCAGAAGTGGATATAAAGGGAATTGATGATGATCGCGGGTGTTAAAAAATGTCAGTGCGCATATTGAAAGCCTAGACATTCCCAATGCCAGTTATCAATTTGGGCAATACCTTGAAAATTTGCAGATAAAAGTGGCAGCCGCCACACAGGTGTTTGGCTATTATCATGCAATTACTGTGGTGACTCCCCCAAGTGCGGCTTCAAGTGGTGTAACAAAAAATAAAAATTGGGGCTTACACGTTGAGTTAGGCCCCTTGACACTTGTCAGGCAACTTTCAATCAAAATTGAGGGGCAAGGTGCAAAGGATAAAGCAATTCAAACTTTACTGAGTTCCTTCACACTTAAACAAGGCCAACCTCTCGAACATTCAGTCTACGAAAACGCTAAAAATGCATTGCAAAGTTTAGCTTTGTCACGGGGGTACTTTGATTTTGAATTTGAACAAAGCAATATAAAGGTATTTGAATCGCTAAATGTTGCTGATATTACCATTCTTATTCAAAGCGGTACACGTTACAAATTTGGTGACTTGCGCATTGCAAATGATACTCGGTCACAAACGTTAGCCAAGCGTTTAGCGCCTTTTAAGACGGGTGATTTATATCAAGCCAGTCAACTGGGTTTATTGAATCAAAGGCTTAAACAAACTCAATACTTTCGCCATGTGATTGTCAGGCCTTTAGTGGCATCATCTGTCGACGCTGTTGTGCCTATAGACGTTATTTTAACCCATAAGCCAAGAGATAATTTTGATCTGGGAATGGGGGTGTCCTCTGATGTCGGCCCACGATTTACCGGAAAGTGGCAGCGTCCATGGGTAAACGATAGCGGCCATTCTGCAGGCGCTCAAATATATGTGTCTTCTCCTGAGCAATATGTGTCTTTTGATTATAAGGTACCTTTGGAAGACGCTATTCATAACTATTTGAGCTATCAGGCGGGGTATCAAGCGCAAAACGATAATGATACCAGTAGTCATAAGTGGTCTATATCCGCCTCTCGGCACTGGGCAGTTGAAAACTCAGACTGGCAACGTTCCGCTTTTCTTAGGCTAGAGCAAGAAACGTTTATTCAGGGTCTAGAGGCAGAACAAACCACTCGCTTGCTAACACCAGGTTTTACCTTCAGCAGATTACGTAGTAAGGGCGGCTTGGATATTAATTGGGGTGATAAACAAACCATCACTGCCGAGTTTGCCTCAGAGTCTTTGTTTTCAGATATCAATATGTTGCGGGTGACAGCTGCATCGAAGTGGGTCAGAAGTGTCGGGCAGCATCGCTTTTTATGGCGGGCAGAGTTAGGCGGTATCGTCACCAATGATTTTGAGCAGGTACCATCAAGTTTGCGCTTTTTTACGGGAGGTGACCAAAGTGTTCGTGGCTTTGTTTACAAAACATTATCCCCCTTTAAACTTGACTCAGATGGCGAACGCGAACTGACAGGTGGCCAATACTTAGCGGTTGCCAGTGTTGAATATTCTTACCCTGTTGCCAAAAATTGGCGTGGGGCTGCTTTTGTGGATGCAGGTAATGCCACAAAAGAGTTATTGAAAGATCGCGCTATTGGTTTTGGACTTGGCGCCATATGGACCTCACCAATTGGGCCGGTGCGTTTTTATTTAGCCAAGGGCAAGAGTGATTTTGGTGAAACACGCTATGTGCATATTTCCATGGGACCTGCATTATGAGCTCTGTAGCGGATACTCATAAAAACGTGGAAGCACAACAAGATACACCTAGTTTACACCGTAAAATCATCACTGCCATGCTCAAGTCATTGTTGCTGTTAATGATTGTTATCGGTCTTTTGTTAGGATGTGTATTCACACCTTGGGGCACCCAAGCAGTCATAAGCTCGGTGAGCAGGGTAGTTGATGAATTAACTATCGAGTATCACAGTGGTGGCCTAGGATCTGAGCTGAATTTGTCTTCTGTAAAGTGGCAACAACCTGCTAGTCACGTGGATATTAATGATCTACTTCTTTCAGTAAAACTGTCTTGTGTATTCAGGTTTGCCGTGTGTATTGATTCAGTCAGTACACAGAAAATGGTGGTAAAAATACAAGCAACAGATCCATCGCCTAGAACTGAAGCTGCTTTAGCCTTTTCGTTACCCTTTTCTGTCTCCATCCAAAATTTCAGTATAAATACGTTTTCCCTAGAGGTACAAGATACGGCAGACATATCTTGGCAGAGACTTTCAGGTAAATTGGACTTTTATCAGCGCCTTCGTATTGAAAAAATGCAGTTGGACGGATTTAATCTAACAACCTATGCCACGGAAAATAAGCGATTAACCACTCAGGCTGAACCCTTTGATTGGGCTAAATGGCAGTATCAACCCATCACTCCACGCCCTATTGTGCTACCTATACATTTTGATGTGTTGGCCTTCAACATGACTGCCGCTAGTGCGCAACTGGGAGGGCAAGAGCCAATTAAACTTAAAAGTCTCAGCCTAAAGGCCACAGGCAGTGAGACAGCAATACTGTTGCATGAGCTGCTGGTAGAGCATGAGAATGGGCAATTATTAGCCAAAGGTAACGTGCAATTAAGTGGTGATTATGAGCATGAGCTTTCTGTAGACACCTATGCTAATTTAGACCAAAAATCACCCTTAAAGCTAACATTACGGTCTTCAGGCAATATTCATTCTGTATCGACAAAAGTCGAATTAATTGAGACATCTTTATTAGTTAAAACACAAACTGATGCTTCTCAAGCCAAACCTTTAAAGCTGGTGGTAGATATCATTGCACAACCTTCTAAAGCCACCTTACCTGTAAAAATAAGGTTAGATTGGACTCATTTGGAATGGCCTCTAGTCGCGCCAGAGTTTAAGTCCGAGTCAGGTGTGATTGATATTAATGGTGACTTAACAGCATTAAACATGACTATTAAGACCATGTTAGCGGGTCTTAATATGCCAGACACCAAAATTCGCCTTAGCGCTATCGGCGCATTAAATGCACTGAGTAAAAGTGTTGAGTTGAATGCGTTTTTGCTGGAAACCTTGGGTGGTCAAGTCCTCAGCAAAGGTAAATTGACCTTTGCTGAGTATATCAATTGGCAAGGCAGTTCTGTTTTGAGCCACCTTGACCCAGGTATTTTATGGCCTGAATGGGTGGCAGATATTAATGGGGAAGTGTTCACCCAAGCCAATAACAGCCAAGGTATTTGGAACGCTAAATTAAATGAGGTAGAGATTAACGGACAGTGGCAAGGTTACCCCTTAAGTATCTCAGGCAGTGTTGATTTTCATCAAAAAAACGGTTTGCAACTGAACGCATTGTCCTTAAAAAATGCTGATAATATTTTACTACTAGAAGGCGGTGTATCCCAGCAGCAAGCACTTGATATTTCGTTTTCACTAGATGCTGCTGACCTTTCAAATTCACTTCCTCAATTAGGCGGGTCACTCAATTTAGTAGGCAATGTGAGGGGGAGTGTTGAACAACCAGAACTAAGCTATGCGCTGTCAGGTAATAATTTGCTGATTTCAGAGGTGTTCATTCAGCAAGCTAAAGGTAGTGGCTCTATTAAGTGGGATGAGCAAAAACCGGTGGAATTAAATCTAAATCTAGCGGGTATTCAAGGCATAAGTAACCAAGTTGATAGTGCCCAGATGATATTAAGCGGTGATGCTAATGATCACCGATTTGATGTGACAACCAGTGGACAAAACAGCAACGTTAATTTGAGTATTCAAGGCCAGCTTGATCAAACGTCTTGGCTAGGTAACTGGTTATCTGGTGACATTAAATCATCTTACGCAAATTTGACCTTACTTGAACCTTTTAAAATTGAGGCTGATTGGGGCAAACAGCAATATCAGATTGCACCTCATTGCTGGCAGCATTTTGACAATCAACTGTGTATTAATCAGGCCGAATTTATGCACAACACCGCAACTTGGAGTGTGTCACTTAAAGAGTTTGATATGCTTTCAGTGGTCCGTCGTTTGGTGCCGGGAATGCCAAAAATTCAAACTAATAGTCGACTAAATTTAGATATGTCCGGTGAGTGGGATATTGCACAGCTACCTCATGCAAACTTACGTGCTAATTTGAGTTCAGGGGATTGGGTATTTGGCGAGCAGGACAACTTTCAACTGACATTAGACGAAACGTTAGTTGAGGCACAGATCACTCCAAAAAACATTCTGGCTAAAATTAATTTGTCTGGTAATCAGGTTGGCTCTCTGAGCGCCAGCATACAAGGGCAGTCTGGCGTGTATGCCGACCCACTAAGCAGACCTATACAAGGTGAGTTACTTATTGAGCGTTTTGACTTGGCTGCGCTTAAAGTGCTAGTCCCGCAATTGGATGTATTACAAGGGGGAATTAATGGCCAAGTACAAATTGACGGCACACTTGATAATCCTTTGCTAACTGGCGAATTAAAGCTGTCCAACGGTGCGTTAAAAGATGAATCATTGCCTGTGGCACTCAGTGCCATTGAGCAAGGTATCAGCTTAAAAGGACAAAGTGCTGATTTCAATGGCAGTTATAAGCTAGGCAAAGGTATAGGTGAAATGCAGGGTAATATTGTTTGGTTGCCAACGCTTATAGGACATTTACACCTTACTGGTGAAGCATTGGAATTTGATTATCAAAATATAGTAAAAGCCAAGGTTAGCCCAAACATCAATCTTATGTTCGAACCCAATCATTTAGAATTAGTAGGTGAAGTGGCTGTCCCTTATGCACGCGTCAAAGTACGTGAATTACCAAAAGGGTCAATATCTCCATCAAAAGACGTAGTGTTAGTTGAAAAACAGGCCGAACAAAATACAGCTCAACAAAAGCTGGTGCTGAATGTGTTGCTGAAACTTGATCCTCTGGAGCGTCAGGAGGTCAAATTAGATGCCTTTGGATTAACCACCGACTTACAAGGTCAATTGCGACTGCAAAACAATAAAGCGGTAATATTTGGGAGTGGTGAGGTGCAACTGGTTAATGGAAGGTATCGGGCTTATGGCCAAAAACTGGTTATTCGTGACGGTGATATTTTATTTACTAATGCGCTAGGCCGTCCATATTTGAATATAGAAGCGGTGCGTGATCCTAAATTAACCGAGGACGATGTCATCGCTGGATTATTAGTTGTTGGTATGGCGCAAAACCCAACAGTCACAGTGTTTTCTGAACCTGTGATGGAGCAACAACAGATCTTGTCTTACATGTTAACTGGGCGAAGTTTAAATGAGTCAAGTGGTGACAGCCAAGATACTATTTTAACCAATGCCTTGCTGTCTCTTGGTTTGGGGCAAAGTGAAAATATTATCAGCAAAGTAGGCAATACACTTGGTTTTGAAGACGTCAGTTTAGACACGTCGGGGCAAGGTGATAGTACCCAACTATCGTTAACAGGTACTGTTGCTCCTGGTGTGCAATTACGTTATAGGGTCGGGGTATTTGATTCTATTTCAGAAGTCGCAATACGTTATCAATTATTACCTAAACTTTATATTGAAGCGGTGAGCGGCGCCAGTAATGCCATCGACCTTTATTACCAGTTCAGTCTCGATGGCAGCCAAAAGAAGCAAACCTTAAATGAATAATCTACTGCAATTGGAAGGGCCATGTTTGAATCACTGAGTTATGCTTTAGATGTGACCTTACCGATTAGCCTGATCATCGGCTTGGGTGTTTTGTTAAAACGTATAAGTTGGATAACAGACGAATTTGCAAAAGCAGGCTCAGACTTAGTATTTAACCTAACGCTACCCTGCTTACTGTTTGTCAATATTGCGACCACTAATTTGACTGATCATTTTCCTGCCTTGTTGATTGTGTTTGCTGGCAGTGCAATGACAGCTGTATTCTTGATTTTCCACCTCTTGGCATTTGGTATCGCTAACAAACTGGCTAGAGGCGCTTTTGTACAAGGAGCATGTAGAGGCAATATGGCTATCATAGGTTTGGCGTTGTCAGTCAATGCCTTTGGTGATTTGGCCTTAGCTATCGCTTCGATGTATTTAGCCGTTTTAGTGGTACCGTTAAATATCTTTTCTATTTTAACCTTATACTATCATCAAGAAAAAACACCTAGCGTCAGAGACGTTGCACACAGTGTATTGACTAATCCTTTAGCCATTGCTATTTCGTTGGCGATACTCGTGGCTTTGTTGCCTATTCAAGTCCCTAGGTTGATGCTCGATACAGGCCATTATCTCGCGAGTATGACTTTACCTTTGGCATTATTGTGCGTGGGAGCGATCATCCGTTTGCAAGAATTTCGCTCTTCAAGCGTCTTGTATTGGGCAATAAGCAGTAAGGTTGTATTTATCCCGGTGGTGGCCACGGCTTTGGGTTTCTATGTTGGACTCAGAGGTGAGGAACTTGGGGTACTGTTTATGATGACAGCTGCGCCCACAGCGGCTGCAGCGTACCCAATGGTCAGAAGTATCGGTGGCGATTACCATTTAACCGCCGCAATTATTGCTGGTAGTACACTGATGTCAATTTTTAGCTCAACCCTGGGGTTGTTCTTGTTACGTGAAATGCAGTGGGTATAATAATCCGAGCTCAGGTTAAGTCATCAAATAGCTCACTGGTTGAACATTTTTTCCTTACCCATCTTTAAAGTTGTAGTGGCTAACTGTACTTCTTTTAAAAATGTCAGTAAGGCAAAAATCAATAAAAACAGCGCAATAACAAACAATGTTATGATCAGTTGACTCAAATCAAACAGTAATAGATCGCCCAAGAACAATAACACGACCACAGAGCATACAAATAAAGCTGAGGCAGTACATAAGCCAATTGAGCGGTTAATCAGTTTTATCCTGCGCCATAAGTTTTTTAATTCGTTTTCTGATTGGTCTAAAAACTCTGGTTCCTTAATCGTAAAAACCCGGCGCTCCATAATACGTGCTCTATCTACGATCCGCCCTAAACGGCCCGACATCACGTTTAAAAACCCCGCGATACCGGTCAACATAAAGATAGGAGCCACAACGATTTGGATGACTTGGGCAAGGTCGGTAACAGAGGTTGACATAATTAAGTCCTTTTACACCTATTCAACAGTTTCAATCTCTTCTTTTACATCGTTTTCATCATCATCCACTTTTACCGCCCACAAATCGTATTCGTTACTATGAATGATTTGTGCCCAGATGATGTCGCCTGGCTCTACATCAAATTCGTCCGTTAAATGCACATTACCATCAATTTCAGGTGCATCGGCATAACAACGGCCAACCGCGCCTTCTGGTGTGACTTCATCAATGATTACTTGATATTCTAAACCAATTTTGTCTTTTAATTTAGCGGTACTGATGTCAGATTGTTTTTGCATGAAGCGGTCGTAACGCTCTTGTTTGATGTCTGCGCTTACGGGATCGGGTAAGTCGTTGGCTTTTGCGCCGTCTACATCTGAATATTTAAAACACCCTACACGGTCAAGTTGCGCTTCATCTAAAAAGTCTAATAACATCTGAAAGTCTTCTTCGGTTTCACCAGGGAAACCCACAATAAAGGTTGAGCGAATAACAATATTCGGGCAAACCTCACGCCATGCTTTTATACGCTCCATAGTACGTTCGGCTGCCGCTGGACGTTTCATTAGTTTAAGAATCCGCGGGCTGGCATGTTGGAATGGGATATCCAAATAAGGCAAAATCTTACCTTGTGCCATCAATGGCATAATCTTATCTACCGAAGGGTAGGGGTATACGTAGTGCAAACGCACCCAAATTCCCATTTCGCCAAGCTTTTCGCACAGTGATTTCATGTCGGTTTTCACCGGCGTACCATCCCAAAAATCAGTTTTGTTTTTAACGTCTACACCATATGCGCTGGTGTCTTGAGAAATCACCAATAACTCTTTTACACCCGCATTTTTCAAACGTTTTGCTTCGTCCAAAATACTACCAATAGGGCGACTCACTAGATCACCGCGCATAGAAGGGATAATGCAAAAAGTGCACCTGTGATTGCAGCCTTCAGATATTTTTAAATAGGCATAGTGACGAGGCGTAAGTTTCACCCCAATATCTGGCACCAAATTCAAATAGGGGTTATGTTCAGGCTGAGGTAAATGTTCATGAACTTGATTAACCACTTCTTCATAAGCATGAGGGCCAGTAATCGCCAACACATTAGGGTGTACTTCACGTATTTCATCTTCTTTAATGCCCAAACACCCAGTGACTATCACTTTGCCATTTTCGGCTAGTGCTTCCCCTATAGTGTCTAAGGATTCTTGAACCGCCGAATCGATAAACCCACAAGTATTCACAATCACCAGATCTGAATCGTTATAGGTAGGCACCACGTCATAACCTTCAGTTCGCAGCTGCGTCAAAATTCGTTCTGAGTCCACTAAATTTTTAGGGCAGCCTAAGCTCACGAAGCCAATTCTGGTGCCTTTGGTTTTTTGTACTGGAGAGCCATCAGCTTTAGGGGTAGAAGAGTCTTCCAAAATTCTGACTGGCGTTTCTAAAGTGGTAGTTTTATTGGGGGTATAGGTTTCAACTGTCATTGTAATATCTTAAACAAACATAATTAAAATTATTATACGTTAAGTGGTCGCTTTACGTCACAGGCAATAATATTTTTATCGAATGTAAACATAATATTTCCCTCTTACATGCTTTACCCGTTATCATTATTACCTTTGAAACCATCCACGGTATAAAATATGAACTTAGACAAGTCGCAAAAACGCATCAGTAAGCGTGTTAAACGTGGATTTCACGGGTATCCGATGATCAGCATTCATTACTTTGGGCCAAATCAGGCATTAGCTACAAAAGTAGAAGTGGGCTTTATTGAACAAGAAAATGCCGAACCTATGCTGGAAACCTTCAACAGCGACACGGATATTCGTCAGAATGAGACAGTGCAAACTACTATCATTAAAATTATTGACCGAGTGGATGCCAAAACAGTGACATTAGAACAGAGTGTAGGAGTTCTTGTAACTTAAATAACAGGAACCATCAAAGCGCTTCGGCACGTTTATTTAGCATAATTTTATTTAACGCAACTATATGACGAGGCCGTGTTGCGCTTCCACGTCAAGTTGAGAACATCAAACTCTTTAGAAAACCTTAGAGCTATTTATAATTGCAATGCCTGTTCAATATCATCAACTAAGGCCTTATTTGTAGGTTTTATGGCTGATGCATAAGCATTAACAACCTTGCCATTCTTATCCATTAGGTATTTGAAAAAGTTCCATTTAGGCGCTTGCCCTGACTTTTTAGCTAGCATCCGATACAACGGATCCACATCTTCACCCCTTACAGACATCGCCTCAAACATGGGAAATTTAACCCCGTAAGTGAGTCGGCAGATTTGCCCTGTTTTGACTTCGCTTTTGTCTTCTTGATTAAAGTCATGTGAGGGAAACCCCAGTACCACAAAGCCTTTATCGTTATATTTACTATACAAAGCTTCAAGCCCTTCAAACTGAGGTGTAAAACCACAGTAACTGGCCGTATTCACAAATAGAATCGTTTTACCCTGATAGGCTTCACACATATTGACTGTGTCTTGAGAGTTGAGCTTACGTTTGACAAATTTGAGTAAATCTGGACAGTTGCTTGCTTGGGCACCTAATGATGCGACTGACAGTAAAACAATGGTAACAAATATCTTAATGTTCATTAATGACTTCATGATGTTGTGCCTTCTTTTAGAAACCCATAAAATCTAAATCTAATTTGGGTTTCATTCGTGATTTTATGTTGTTCGCATAGTGTTTAGTGGTTGGAGTGGTTTTATGGATCACTTTCATTTATTTTGGGTAATAAAAAGCCGGCAAGTGCCGGCTCTAATTTAGATGTTTACTGTTTAGTCAAACTCATACGATACGTTAATACCAAAGGTGCGTGGTTGATTAGGATAGACAGAAAAGCTTCCAGCTTGGGTTGGAGGTGGGAAGCCTGACATGTAATATTCATCATTAGTGAGATTACGTACATAAAGTTGCAGCATTACACCATTTTCTAAGTTCAGACCGGCACTTGCGTTAAAGGTACTGACTTCACGAGAAAGAGATCCTGGCAAGTTCGCCACAAGTCTAACCTCGCTTTCGTAGATGTAATCGGTGCGCACATATCCGTACATTCCGTTGTCCAACTCGTAGTTGTAGACAATTCCCGCGGAGATACTTTGCTCGTGAATACCCGCTGGTTTAGTACCTGATAAATCAACCTGGCCCGTAACACCTGCTGCACCTACAAATGAATCGTAAATTGGATCAAGGAAAGTACCTGCTAAGGTCAAGGTCCATTCATCTGAAGCACGATACACAGAATCAAACTCAATCCCTTTCGTCGTTTGCTCTCCCGCATTGGCTAACACAAAGCCGGTACCAATAAAGGTGCTTGATTGAAAGCCTTCAATGGTTTGATCAAATAAGGTCACATTCAGGCTGCCTTTTTTAAAGCGTGTCTTCATGCCTAACTCATATACAGTTGCTAATTCAGGAGAAGCATAACGAGTGCCGTAACTTTGGTTTGCCTGAGTGAGTCCAGCAGCCACTAATGCAGCTTCATCAGTAGGGAAAGGGCGAGAATCACGAGATAAATTCCATGATGTCGCTTTAAACCCAGTGGCAGCTGTAGCAAAGAAATTGACATTGTTATTTAAGGTATAGGCCAATCGTGCTGAGTAAGTTGTTTTACTGTCAGAGGTTGAGTTATCTTCAACTGAATTAGGTAAGTCTAGGTTTGGCGGTAAAAACTGAACGCCAGCTAAAGCCGCTAAAAATGGGGGTAATTGAAATGATGAAAATGTTGCTCCGTTAAGGGGCTGCAACATAGTGACTTCTTTTTCATCATTCGTGTAAGCGATGCCAAGGGTAGCGGTTAAATTATCCGAAACATGGTAGTCAAAGTTACCAAATATTGAATATGCATCGTTTTCTTGGGTTAAGTCGGTATTAATCTGCGAACCTGCAGTGTAGAAGCTATCTGGAGGAAAACCGATTGCGCCCTCTAGAAAAGCAAGTGTACCAGGGCCACCAATTAAAAAGTCAATAAAACCACTGGCATCTTCACCAAAACTTAAGCTGTCGCTAAACTCAACTTGTTCAGAAAAGTAAAAACCGCCTACCATCCAGTCGAGCGTGTTATCGCCTGTGGAAGTCAGGCGGAATTCCTGAGTAAACGTTTCTATGTCGGTACGTGTTGAAAGACCTAAGACATCTGAAGAGTTATAGTCCACATCATGTGGCTCGTCTTTGCCGGTAAGTACTTCGTTAGTTCGGAAGGCAGTAATAGAAGTAAATGCAAATTTTTCAAAATCCACATCTACCTGCATAGATACACCGCCATCTTCTACATCATTGGTAGGGCTAGTATTAAGGGCCGATTCAAAAGCAAAGGGGTCTGTTGCATCCAGCACCATGCCACCTAATGCTTGAGTAGCCCCAGCAGTTGGGCCGTTTATGGCTGCAGCTACGGTACAGCAGATTTCACTGATTTCGCTGTAGTCTGCAATAAAACGAACTTTCACATCTTCGGTTGGTTCATACAACATTTGGCCACGCAAGTTCCATCTATCTTTGTCATTTAGGTTCTTGATCCCTGGAACATTACTAATACTCTTGGTAAACCCATCGCGTGTGTTAAAACCACCGGATAAGCTGTAGGCTAAATTATCTGTGATGCCGTTAGTGATGTAACCTTTTACTAACCGGTTATTATAGTTACCAATACCGGCTTCAACTTTGCCTTGAAAGTCATAAGACGGTTCTAAAGTACGGACACTAATAACACCCGCAGAGGCATTCTTACCAAATAAGGTGCTTTGAGGGCCACTGAGTACTTCAATTTGCGACACTCTTGGTAAACTGTTAATGACGCCTCCAGCGCGAGAGCGGTATACACCATCAATAAATATACCTACAGATGGTTCAATACCTGTGTTGTTTGCTCCGTTACCAAAACCACGAAGAGAAAAGGTAACGTTACTAGAGCGTTCTAATGGTGCTACACGCAGTGTAGGCACCAAAATTTGTAAGTCACTTATATTAGCAAGATTGGCTTGCTCCATAGCTTCGCCAGATACTACCTGAATGGCTACAGGGGTTTCTTGTAAACCTGTCGTTCGTTTTGATGCGGTGACAAAAATTCGCTCAATGCCTCCATCATCAGCTTCGTTAGTGTCGCCTTCTTGGGCTTGGAGGTTAGTCGCACTTAATGCGCCTATTACGGCTGAAACTAATAATGTTTTTTTAAATGTTCTGCGCGCTTGCGGCAGGCTATTGAGCGTATGTCTGTTCATTGATGTTTTCTCTTTTTTGGCTTTTTTAATAAACAAATGATAAAAAATGGATCCAAATACAGCTTAAAAGCCAGAAGGTCCACTCATCAGACCTGAAATATTATCAATAATAGTGGTTAAAAGTAAATGTTTAGTTAATAAAATGTTAACTAAAAATATAATGTCATAGGTAATATGAGGCTATATTTTAGTGCAAGGGAATGGTTTAGATGGCAAAAGTTTGACTGCATCGTGGTCATTGTGGGTTTTTATCTAAAGCGACTTCCATTTTTAAGGCAATAAAAAGCCGGCATAAGCCGGCTTGAAATAATCTAACTTAAGCTGTCATAATTAAAAACGTTTCTTAACTGTCACACCAAACGTAGCTGGCTCGGACATGTATGCATTCAACTTACCAGTTTGTAATGGTGCGTTGAAGTTAGTACGATTAATATATTCTTCGTCTAGAAGGTTACGGGCCCAAACAACTATATCTGTATCAGCATCTTCAAAGTTTATAAAGAATCTTAGGTTAACCACATTGTAACCATCTTGAATAGCAAAAGGGTCGTTACTGCCGTCTAGAATGATCTCGCTGGTGTGGCTGAAGTCTCCTTGCACATAACTATACACACCATCGGCTGTTTCGAAATCTTTCTTTACACTAATAACGGCATAGTGCTCTGGTTCGCCACCAGGTCTGTCACCTGAACGATCACAGAATTGGTCAGTGGCATTTTGACGACCTGGATCGTCTATACCAGTATGCCAAGTGTAAGCTACGTAACAGTTTCCACCTTTAAAGGTTTTGTACTCAGCATTGACAAAAGCCCAAGCGAAGTTGACTTCAACAGTATCCATGGGTAACCAAGTTGCTTCAACCTCAAAGCCAGAAATCTCATAATCCCCGGCGTTCTGTAAGTTAAATCCATTACCTGTAAAGGTGTTGGCCTGGAAATCTTCAACGGTCGTATAGTGCGCTGCCGCGTTGATACGAAGATCATAATCGCGAAAATCCTTCTTAATACCTAATTCGAAAGATTCAGAGGTCTCAGCATCAAACAAAGGTGCAAAGCCATTTGCTATACGATCAGTGTTTGTACCGCCAGACTTATAACCAGTTCCATATGAACCATATACCAAAGTATCTCGGTTTGGTTGCCAGCTTAATTTAAGTGTACCTGTTATCTGATCATCTGCTATTGATTCGACAATGTTAGGACGAGCGGCTGTTGTTGCGCCTAAAGCATTAAACCCCCAACCTATTGTTTGAAAAGGTCGAATCGCTTCTAAATCAGAAGCTGTAGGTGCTTGTCCCGAAAGTAATGCTGCACCAATGTTACCCAGTGCTGCTCCTGCTAAACCACCGCCAATTGCCAATTCAGTAGTATTAGCAAAAAATGTAGGGAAGTCTTCGCCGCCTGGCAAATTTTCACTAAATTCAGTGGCCAAATCTTTTGACTCATCTGTGTAACGAATACCGGCTGTTAATGTGAGTTCATCGGTAAACTGATAATCTAATTGTGCGAAAAGTGCATAACTCTCGTGCTCTTGCGCTGCAACATGGTCGAACCCTGTACCATTTGGTGCTGCTACTGCTGTTGGAGCAATAAATCCGCCTGTTAAGGCACTTATTCCATCTAACCCGGCAAATAGTGGGTCAAATGCTCCTTGAAACTGAGCCAAGAAAAATGGATTAAATAGCGTATCTGTATAAAGGCTGTATTCTAAATCTAGCTCTTGAGTGAAATAATAAGCACCTAATATATAATTAAGTTTATCGCCAGTATAATCTAAACGTATTTCTTGTGAGAATGATTCTTGTTCAGATAAGTTACTGGTACCAAATAAATCAGCATCAGTAAAATCAGTATCAAGATTGTCAAAGGACTCAAAGTTTCGGTAGGCAGAGATTGAAACAAAAGTGTAATCGTCATCAATATCCCAATTTAGTTCTGCAGACAACCCTCTGTCTGTCATGCTTGACTCTGGTAAAAATGATACTGCTACTTCTCTGTCGTAAAATGCATCACCGCCAGCGAACACAGTACCGCCTAGACTAGGTAATGTTGCGTCTGAGCCAAACTTTCCAGGTATTTCAAGCGCTTGAAAGTTACTTAACTGCACGGGTGCGCCACAACATATCTCATCAATTTCAGAGTAATCTGCGATAACTCTGATAGATACGTCATCATTAGGTGTATACAGCGCTTGAAAGCGAGCACCCCAGCGATTTCTGTCATTAAGGGTATCTTTGCCTAAATTAACATCACTGATTGTGCCATCTCTTGAGCTACTGAAAGCGGTTGCGCGAAATGCGAGAATATCTTCAATCGCAGAAAATGACATCGCTCCTGAAAGATTGACTAAGCCATAATTACCAAATGTTGCTTCAATAAAGCTATCATCGCCATCATGACTGGGCGCAACGGTGCTAACTAATATTGCACCTGATGGGGTATTTTTGCCAAAAAGTGTACCTTGAGGTCCACGTAATACTTCAACAGCGGCGACATCAACTAAGTTATTGATCATCGAATTTTGACGAGCACGATATACACCATCAACATATAAACCCACAGAAGATTCAAGACCAAAGTTTTGTGATGAGGTACCTACGCCACGAATAGAAAAACTAGAGTTGGTTGCACTTTGACTTTGGAATGCGCCTAAACCTGGCACATTTGTTTGCAAGTCGTACATGTCTTTAATGACCGCTTCGGCCATTTCATCACCGGTAAAAGCAGTGACTGACACGGGCACTTCTTGAAGATTTTGTGCTCTTTTTTGTGCGGTGACTGTGATAGTTTCTAAGCGGCCCTCTTGTTCTGCTTCTTGCGCAAAAGTCATGGAGCTGCTAAGTGCAAGGGATAAAGCGACTATGCTTGATACCTTAGAAGACTTAAAACGTATTGGTAGCGTTTGTTTCATTGTGTGTTCTCTATTAGCTAGCTTTGCTAGTCTGTGTTTGGGTTGTTTAATCAAAAAAGGTGAAAGTGAGTCTTTCTATGCAGTGTTCAATTCCCTATAGACTCACTTGAGGGGCTGCATTTTATCAAAATTCATGGTTTAAAGTAAATGTTTGGTTTATTAATTGTTAATAATGAAATGTTTCTGCCCACAACACGCCACAGTTTTATCTTAATACTCACATAAACCAGTCTATATAGGGTTTGTGGTATATCCCAGTACTGTGAAAGTGTTCATTGATCTTCCCTATTTTGTTTTAATTTTGCCATATTCATCAATGAGTATAGTGGAATGTTGGCGTAAATTATAAACATCTGTTACGTGATAGATTGGTTTATTCTGCGTTAACTTTTAAGATTAGGGTTGGCGATATAAATTTACTAAATGTAATTTAATTAAAATAATAAATTCAACTTATAGATCTATTGAGAATACTATCATGTGAGTTAAAAAATAATGGTGAATAAGTGTCTGAATTCTATTTAGTCCGTCATGGACAAGCTTCATTTGGAGCAAAAAATTACGACAAGTTAAGCGAACTGGGTCATCAACAGGCGCGATGGCTTGGAGAATACTTCACATCAAGAGATATTATTTTCTCTCAAGCATTTATGGGAGACATGGTTCGCCATAGAGAAACTACCCAAGGTATTCTAGATGGATTAAGTCAATCTCCAGCTGTAACAATAGATACTGGCTTTAATGAATTTAATTTCAAAAATATTGGTGACAGTTATCTGGCATTAAACCCAAAAAGGAGCTTGCCAGAAAACCCTAAACCCGCTGATTTTTACCGTTTGTTAAAACTAGCGATGCACGCATGGTCTGAGGACTTGTTGCCCAAAGATACACTAGAAGAAAGCTGGGGAGATTTTAAAGATAGAGTGCAGCGTGCTTTACAGGCAGCTTGCCAGCAAAATAGTGATAAGCCTATTCTGATTGTGAGTTCAGGGGGAGCCATATCCATGTTAATGAGCTTAGTATTAGGACTGGATGCTAAACAAGTCATAGAGTTGAATATGCAAGTCCGCAACACCAGTATCAGCCATTTCTTCTTCAACGAAAGCAATATACGTTTATCAAGTTTTAATAATATCCCACATTTAGACAGCCCAGATAGGCTCGACTCCATCACCTTTAGCTAAAGGAAATATAACCATGAATTTTGATTACTCCGACAAATCGCAAACATTGATCGACCGCTTACAAGCCTTTATGGATGAACACATTTATCCTATTGAAAAAGATTATACTAATTTGGTACATGCCAATTCTGCCAGTAAAGAAACACGCTGGGTGACACCGGAAGTGATGGAGGAATTGAAGCAAAAAGCTAAAGATGCAGGTCTGTGGAACTTATTTTTGCCCGAAGAATATTTACCCTACGGAGCAGGTTTAACCAACCTCGAGTATGCACCATTATGCGAAATTATGGGGCGGGTAATGTGGAGTTCAGAAGTGTTCAACTGCAGTGCTCCTGATACAGGCAATATGGAAGTATTGGCTAGATACGGTTCCGAACAAGACAAGCAAAAGTACTTGATACCACTGCTTGAAGGTAAAATACGCTCAGCTTTTGCTATGACTGAACCTGCAGTTGCATCATCAGATGCCACTAATATAGAAACCTCTATACAACGAGATGGTGATGAGTATGTAATAAATGGGCGTAAATGGTGGACCAGCGGTGCCATGAACGCTAACTGTAAAATTATGGTGGTAATGGGTAAAACGGATCCTACTGCGGCTCGACATCAACAACAATCACAAGTTTTGGTACCACTGGACTCGAAAGGGATTACGGTCGTTCGACCTTTAGCTGCTATGGGCCACTACGATGAGCCGATTGGACATGCTGAAGTGTTATTTGACAACGTCAGAGTACCAGCAGCAAATTTATTGGTCGGTGAAGGCGAAGGTTTTGCCATTGCTCAAGGTCGCTTAGGGCCGGGCCGTATTCACCATTGCATGCGTTTAATTGGCTGTGCCCAGCGTGCCTTGGATATGGCATGTGAAAGAGTTGAAAACCGCATCGCATTTGGTCAGCCCTTAAGTAAACAACAATCTATCCGTGAACGAATTGCGCAAATGCACTGTGATATTGAACAAGCCCGTTTACTGACACTAAAAGCGGCTGATAACATGGACAGATACGGTAATAAAGTCAGCCGAAATATTATTGCCGCCATTAAAATCGTGGCACCAAAAATGGCCTGTAATGTAATTGATCAATCGATTCAAATGCACGGTGGTGGAGGAACTAGTCAGGATTATGTCTTGTCTGCTATATATGCTTACGCGCGCACCATAAGGTTAGCTGATGGGCCCGACGAAGTGCATATGATGCAGTTAGGTCGTAATCTGATAAAAGACCAAAACGCTTAATATGAGTGTGATAAAAAGGAAAATGTTATGACCGAAAAAGGCTCAGTTGATCAATTAGACGTGCAACTTCTTGCTGACTATTTAACCCAACATGTTGCAGGTTTTGAAGGGCCCGTCACGGCAACTAAGTTTGCTGGTGGACAGTCAAATCCTACCTTTAAGTTAATAACTGCTAATCAGTCTTATGTGTTACGACGTCAACCACCTGGCAAGTTACTGAAGTCTGCCCATGCTGTTGATCGTGAATATAAAGTATTGGCTGCACTTGAAAATTCAACAGTACCGGTAGCGAAAGTCTACCATCTTTGTGAGGACACATCCCTGATTGGCAGCATGTTTTATATCATGGAATATGTTGAAGGTCGGGTGTTTTGGGATAGCGCATTACCAGAAATTTCTGATAACAAAATACGCAGCCAAATGTATCAAGAAATGGTTGAAGTACTCGCTGCATTGCATAGTGTGGATATCGAAAAAGTAGGTTTGAGCGATTATGGCAAACCTGGTAACTATTATGAACGCCAGTTTAGCCGTTGGAGTAAACAATACAAGTTGTCAGAAACGCACGATATCCCTGAAATGGATCAGTTAATCGCTTGGCTAGAAAAGCATTTGCCTGAAGATGATGACAAGATATCACTGGTGCACGGTGATTATCGTATGGATAACTTAATGTTTCATCCAACAGAGCCTAAAATTTTAGCTGTGTTGGATTGGGAGTTATCTACCTTAGGCCATCCTTATGCTGATTTGGCGTACCAATGCATGCAGCTGCGTTTGCCTGAAAACGTTGGAAAAGCGACTGGGCTTGGTGGTATTGAGAGAGCCCCATTAGGGATCCCAGAAGAACAAGAATATGTCGACGCTTATTGTAAATTGGTGGGTATCGAAAAAATCGATAATTGGAATTTCTACCTAGCCTTTAGTTTTTTCCGCTTAGGTGCCATTGCCCAAGGTGTGGCAAAGCGAGCTGAAGATGGCAATGCGTCAAATAAAGAAGCACAGGCTGTCGGCGCTATCGTTAAACCTTTAGCCCAATACGCATTAAAACTTACCCAATAGCATTCAACAAAACGTTAGAATTTTGCTTGAATACCAGACCTTTCACGGAGAATGTAATGAAAGCAATAGTATGTGAAGAATTTGCCCCAGTAGAACAACTGAAGTATATAGATGTTCCCGATCCCGTGGCCATAAAAGGCCACGTAGTTGTCAATGTTACAGCATGTGGCGTCAACTTTCCTGATGGATTGTTGGTACAAGGTTTGTATCAGATGAAACCACCATTTCCTTTCGTACCTGGTAATGAAGTCGCAGGTGTAATAAGCGAAATAGGTGAGGGTGTATCTCACCTTAGAGTCGGTATGCGAGTGATTGCTATGTGTATGTTAGGTGGTTATGCTGAAAAAGTATTATGTCCGGTTTCACACATCATGCCTATTCCCGACGAAATCCCTGATGAAGAAGCGGCAGCATTAGTTACTGCTCACGCTACGGCACATCATGCACTCAAGCAACGCGCACAGATTAAACCAGGTGAAACTTTATTGGTTACTGGTGCCGCGGGTGGAACGGGTTTAGCCGCAGTGCAAATTGGTAAAGAGATGGGGGCAACAGTTATTGCGGTTTGTTCTACCCAAGAAAAATTAGATATGGCTAAAGCCAATGGTGCAGACATTCTCATTAACTACACAGAAACCGATTTAAAAACTGCCGTTAAAGAAGTGACCGATGGCAAAGGTGTTGATGTGGTGTATGAATGTGTGGGCGGAGATACTTTTCATGCATGTTCAAGAAGCATGGCTTGGAACGGCAGACTGTTAGTGGTTGGCTTTGCTGGCGGTACTATTCCGGAATTTCCTGTGAATTTAGCTCTGGTAAAAGGTTACTCAGTGATGGGAGTTTTTTGGGGCTCTTTCACCCTACATCAACCCAAAGATTTTGCCGATAATATGAAAGAGTTATTGTTATGGTATGTGCAAGGTAAAGTCAAAGTGGTAGTCGATGAAGTAGTGCCTTTAGAAAATGCCAAAGATGCGTTGAATAAAGTCATGAACCGAGAAGTAAAAGGTAAAATGACCTTAAGGCCTTAATAACAGCTTATAAACATGGGTTTTGTCTGTTACTCAGATTTCTTTTGTATTCAGTCATAAAAAACGGCCTCCAGAGAGGCCGTTTGCTTAGGGGCAATTATTTAATTAGCATAATCGACCTACCATGTTGAACTTTAAGTTCGTTCAAGCACAATTCTTGCGCAGCCCGTAATTTATATTCTGTCTTTAAGAGCCGTCATAATTGGTGAAGCGTCTAAACCATTTTCATAAGCCTAAATCAATACTTTTTTCCGTGTACCTATAGTGAGATTAAGTCTCCTTTTGGCATCTTTTTGAGCATCAAAGTACCTGTTTCAACTGCTTAGTTAAGCAAAGTGGCTCGAATAAGGCTATTACTATCTTAAGCAACACCTGAATAGTAACCCTTAAGTTTAAGTGTAAAGTTGGACTGAATGGGTTTCATTTTTTTACATTATTCACTTTTTTCATCTGCTTTAACGATAGTGTGGATATTTTGTAATGCTTCGCAGGTGCGTTGCCATCAAAAATTAAAGAGGCGGTAGCGATAGAAGTTATCACCATTTTCAAGATAGTTAAGTTCCTCGGTGTTAAAATTAAAGTGTTCGGTGAAACGTTACTGCTTTTTGATGACGTTATTTAAACGATTTAAATTAATTAAAAAATCTGCGAGGTGGTACTTAGTGATTTGAAATGACAACTTTGATTATGAAGAGGATATATACTCAGTAATTTGATACGTAATCTAAAGCATACGCTGGCGTTAACGGCTATCTTGCGATGTCACCACATGGCTTCTTTTTAAAAAATCTTTCGTATAACCTATTTTTTGCTGCTGCTAAAAAGTAAGCAACAAAAATGGCTATTTACCTGATTAGAAATAAAACACCTATAAGCTAAATGCAATTAAAAGTAGCATTCAGTTTTAAACGGGTGCCTTGGTATTTTTGAGTTTATCTGCAATGCATATACTAGTTTCTTCCGAGGAGCGGTGAATATTCAGTTACAAACAGATTTTTATCCCACTTTTTTGTAGCCATCTTTAAAATGTACATCGATAGCATTTAATACCGCGGTTCGATTAATACTGCCCAGTAAGTAGCCGTCATCATCCACGACGGGATAAAACTTAGGTTTTTCGCCTAACATCATTTGAGCAAGCTCAAATACAGAGGTATAGGGTTTTATGGATAAGACTTCTGTGCGCATTATGTCTTTTACCAAACATATCTGTTCCTGATAATAACTTGATGCCATCATCTGTTTGAGACAATCTTGCTCTGACAAAAATCCAATTACTTTTTTGTATTCATCGATCACCGGCCCACCGGTTTGATGGACACTTAACAAACGTTCAACCGCTTCCACGACCGGCATCTCAATCGTAAAGGTAACTGGATGGGTGTTCATATAATCGCCAACTTTTAATGATTCCACTTTATCTCCTTCATTACTTCAGATTTTTCATTACTATCAGAATAAAGTCTAGAAGCATTAAGATAGACTTCATTCTATATATTTCATAGCAATATCACAAAATACGGATGATGGTCATAATGTTTCTGTTCAAGCCAAAGAGTATTAATCCGGAGTAAATCCAACCTTAAGAGTAACCCGTCAGAAAACAGCCTTATCATTCTTGATGTCACATTACGTGCTAGTCACCTCAAACCAGTGCATATTGTGGATAGACTTCGCTAACGGATTGTTGATGGCCTGTGTTCTGGTCAAGTCCAACCGGACACTTTTCTAAAGGAGTTTTCAAATTCAATTGGCGATTGATCCAAATTAGCTGAATGTAGTCGCTCAACATTATAATATTTCATGTACCTAG
>Ga0206127_1000984_pt1 | contig 32381 bp, 27 predicted proteins | sample Helgoland_Spring_6_FD_148646 | JGI IMG/M metagenome (GOLD analysis project Ga0206127, IMG submission 148646) | Pelagic subsurface seawater microbial communities from Kabeltonne, Helgoland, North Sea - Helgoland_Spring_Bloom_20160419_1 | ecosystem: Environmental > Aquatic > Marine > Epipelagic ...
GTCTTTCTTTTTCTTGATATATTTGCCTTCTTTGTTCTCTAGATAATCTAGGTTCAGGAGTTTGAATTTCACCACGTCTTAATCTTTCTCTAAATTGACCAAGTTGAGGATTTTGTCTATTTTGTCTATTTTGTCTTTCTTGTTGTAAAAGAATTCTAATTTCATCTCTGGTTTTATCTTTTAGTTCAGATCTTAATTCGAGGGAGGCATATTGAAGCGCGTATTGAGTATTATAAAAAGCGGTCAAAACAACTTCTCTATCAGCTTTTAATTCGGGGGAGGCATATTGAAGCGCTTGACGAGTATTATATCTCAAGAAACCATTATTATTAACAGCGGCCATAACAACTTCTCTATCAGATCTTAATTCGGCGGAGGCATCTTTAAGCGCGTAACCATTATTATTAACAGCGGTCAAAACAACTACTCTATCAGATCTTAATTCGGGGGAGGCATATTCAAGCGCGAGACCAGTATTATTAACAGCGGCCATAACAACTTCTCTATCAGATCTTAATTCGGGTGAGGCATATTGAAGCGTGTGACCACTATTATTAACAGCGGCCAAAACAACTTCTCTATCATATCTTAATTCGGGGGAGGCATATTCAATCGCATAACCAATATTATGCTCACCATAAGTATTATTAACAGCGGCCAAAACAACTTCTCTATCAGCTTTTAATTCGGGAGAGGCATCTCGAAGTGCTGTACCTCGGCTATTAACAGCGGCCAAAACAATTTCTCTATCATCGCGTAATTCTGCAGAAACAATTTGAAGTACATAACCATTATTAGTAACAGCGGCCAAAACAATTTCTCTATCAGATTGTAATTCGGGCGAGGCATCTTCAAGTACATAACCATTATTAGTAACAGCGGCCAAAACAAGTTCTCTATCGTTTGGATTCATTTATATACTTTTAGTTAAGATAATAAATAAAAATTAAATAAAAATAAAATTAAAAATCAAAGCCACCACCTTGCATATCTTCTGAATAACCTTGCATCCAATCTTGAATTCTATTACGTAATGCGATGTTAGGAATTAAACGATTAGAAACTTCAGCACGAGTAATAGGAGATTTAAAACCACTTATCAGAAAAGATTGTTGAATTGCTGTTCTTTCAAAAGTATGACCATCATCAATAATAACAGGATCTTCCATAATATCTTGTGTAATAGGACAAATAAATTCATTGGGAATTTGATTTTTATTATACAAATTTAATCTTCTTTTTACCAACTCAAGTTTAGGATTTCTAAGACCAAGACGATTTTTTTCTCTAATTTGTCTAATTTGAGCTTCAAGTGAGGAAGTGATTTCATTAACTTGTTGTTGTTGTCTATCTTGAAGTTGAATACCTTGACGAATATTTTGGGACATATCATCAAATTGTCTTTCTTTTTCTTGATATATTTGCCTTCTTTGTTCTCTAGATAATCTAGGTTCAGGAGTTTGAATTTCACCACGTCTTAATCTTTCTCTAAATTGACCAAGTTGAGGATTTTGTCTATTTTGTCTTTCTTGTTGTAAAAGAATTCTAATTTCATTTGTGGATTTATCTGTTAGTTCAGCTTTTAATTCGGGGGAGGCATATCGAAGTGCTTCACCATTATTATTAACAGCGGCCAAAACAACTTCTCTATCAGATCTTAATTCAGGGGAGGCATATTGAAGTGCATAACCATCCTGAGAAACAGCGGCCATAACAACTACTCTATCAGCTTTTAATTCGGGGGAGGCAGATATTAGTGCGTCACCACTATTAGTAACAGCAGTCAAAACAACTTCTCTATCAGATCTTAATTCAGGGGAGGCATATCCAAGTGCTAAACCTTCATTAATAACAGCGGCCAAAATAAATTCTCTATCAGCTTTTAATTCGGGGGAGGCAAAGTATAGTGCTGAATCATAATTAATAACAGCGAGCATAACAACTACTCTATCAGCTTTTAATTCGGGGGAGGCATATTTAAGTGCATAACCATCCTGAGAAACAGCGGCCATAACAACTACTCTATCAGCTTTTAATTCGGGGGAGGCATATTTAAGTGCATAACCATTATTAGTAACAGCAGCCAAAACAACTTCTCTATCAGCTTGTAATTCGGGGGAGGCATAGTATAGTGAGTCACCATTATTAGTAACAGCGGCTAAAACGTATTGTCTATCGTTTGGATTCATTTATATACTTTTACTTAAGAAAATAAATAAATAAAAAGAAAATTAAAAATCAAAGCCACCACCTTGCAAATCTTCTGAATAACCTTGCATCCAATCTTGGATTCTATTACGTAATGCGATGTTAGGAATTAATTCTTGAGATACAGTTTTTCGACTAATAGGAGATTTATAACCCATTAATCTAAATGATTCTAAAATTGATGTTCTTTCAAAAGTTATACCATCAGAAAGAATAACAGGATCAGTCATAATTTCTAATGTAATCGGACAAATAAATTCATTGGGAATTTGATTTTTATTATACAAATTTAATCTTCTTTTTACCAACTCAAGTTTAGGATTTCTAAGACCAAGACGATTTTTTTCTTTAATTTGTTTAATTTGAGCTTCAAGTGAGGAAGTGATTTCATTAACTTGTTGTTGTTGTCTTTCTTTTTTTTGATATCTTTGTCTTCTTTGTTCTCTAGATAATCTAGGTTCAGGAGTTTGAATTTCACCACGTTTTAAGCTTTCTCTAAATTGACCAAATTGAGGATTTTGTCTATTTTGTCTTTCTTGTTGTAAAAGAATTCTAATTTCATTTGTAGATTTACCTATTAGTTCAGCTTTTAATTCGGGGGAGGCAAAGTGTATTGCGGCACCCCTCTTAATAATAGCGGCCATAACAACTTCTCTATCAGCTTTTAATTCGGGGGAGGCAAATCTTAGTGAGTCACCTTTATTAGTAACAGCAGCCAAAACAAGTTCTCTATCAGCTTTTAATTCGGGGGAGGCATAGTATAGTGCAAAACCATCATTATTAACAGCTGCCATAACAAGTTCTCTATCAGCTTGTAATTCGGAGGAGGCATCTTCAATTGCATTACCATTATTAGTAACAGCTGCCATAACAAGTTCTCTATCAGCTTGTAATTGGGAGGAGGCATATTCAAGTGCATTACCATTATTAGTAACAGCAGCCATAACAACTACTCTATCAGCTTTTAATTCGGGGGAGGCATAGTATAGTGAGCCACCATTATTAGTAACAGCAGCCATAACAAGTTCTCTATCAGCTTGTAATTCGGAGGAGGCATATTCAAGTGCATTACCATAATTATTAACAGCGGTCAAAACAACTTCTCTATCAGCTTGTAATTCGGAAGAGGCATCTTCAAGTGATAAACCATTATTAGTAACAGCAGCCATAACAACCTCTCTATCAGCTTGTAATTGTGGGGAGGCAAAGAGTAGTGCGTAACCATGATTATTAACAGCGGTCAAAACAACTTCTCTATCAGCTTTTAATTCGGGTGAGGCATATTCAAGTGCTGAACCATAGTTAGAAACAGCTGCAATAACAACTACTCTATCAGCTTTTAATTCGGAGGAGGCAAATTGAAGTGCAAAACCTTGATTAATAACAGCGGCCATAACAACTACTCTATCAGCTTTTAATTCGGGTGAGGCAGATTGAAGTACTAAACCATTATTAGTAACAGCGGCTAAAACGGATTGTCTATCGTTTGGATTCATTTATATACTTTTACTTAAGAAAATAAAATAAAAAAATAAAAAAATAAAATAAAAAAATAAAAAAATAAAATAAAAAAATAAAATAAAAAAATAAAAAAATAAAATAAAAAAATAAAAAAATAAAAAAAATAAAATAAAAAAATAAAATAAAAAAATAAAGCCACCACCTTACATATCTTCTGAATAACCCTGCAACCAATCTTGATATTTTTGTCCAATTTGATAATTAGCGGCCAAACCAACTTCTCTATCATATTTTAATTCGGGGGAGGCATATTTTAGTGCTTCACCATTATTAGTAACAGCGGCCAAAATAAATTCTCTATCAGCATGTAATTCGGGGGAGGCAAATTTAAGCGCGTGAGGATTATTAATAACAGCGGCCATAACAACTTCTCTATCAGCTTGTAATTCGGGGGAGGCAAATTCAAGTGCTAAACCATAGTCAGAAACAGCGGCCAAAACAAGTTCTCTATCAGCTTGTAATTCGGGGGAGGCAAATTCAAGTGCATAACCTTTATTAGTAACAGCGGCCATAACAACTTCTCTATCAGATTTTAATTCAGGGGAGGCAGATTCAAGTGAATAACCATAATTAGAAACAGCGGCCATAACAACTTCTCTATCAACTTGTAATTCAGGGGAGGCATATTTAAGCGTGTAAGAATCATTAATAACAGAGGCCATAACAACTTCTCTATCAGCTTGTAATTCGGGGGAGACATATTTTAGTCCAGAACAATCCTGAGAAACAACAGCGGCCATAACAACTTCTCTATCAGCTTGTAATTCGGGGGAGGCATATTTAAGTACAATACCATGATTATTAACAGCGGCCATAACAACTTCTCTATCAGCTTTAAATTCGGGGAGGGCATATACAAGTGCAAAACCATCATTAATAACAGCGGCCATAACAACTTCTCTATCAGCTTGTAATTCGGGGGAGGCATTACGTAATAGAATCGAAGAATTATCTTCGGTCATATTGGCTAAAATGGATTGTCTATCGTTTGGATTCATTTATATACTTTTACTTCAGAAAATAAACAATAAATATAAAAAAAATCAAATTTTATTTTAAATGATATAATATAACAATAGCAATATATTTATACAAATTCTTTCCAAAAATCTTTTTTAAATTGTTTCAAAATATTTGTATTATAATACATTCCATATTTAATTGATTTTAAAATTAATTTAAATTTTTGGTTTTCAAATATATTTACAATTTGTTCTAAGTTTTCTTTTTCATCAACAATTCCAACAACCCATTGTGTTAAAGCATATTTACCATCTTTGTCAATAATATAATTAAGTCCTAAGTTAGGAGTAAATATAATTTTAGGGATACCATAATGTCCATTATCTTGGTGTTTAGAATATCTTAATTGAAGACTCTTATCTTTATAGATAGAATATACAACTTCATATTTATTTTCTTCAGTCTTTTCTTTAGAAATCCATTTTTTTTTATCAGCTCCATAATTGGACCTATCGGCAATAAAGGTGTGTTTTTCTTCACTACTAATTAACTTTTTAATGTCATTAAAGTAACCATTTGGTATAAAATTCCAGTCAGATAAATTAATATTATATTTAACTTTAAACTCATCAATTACTTCAGTAGTTCCTTGATAATTACAATTTTGCATAATATACCAATCATAACGAGTTGAACATTTAAACATTTTTTTACCATCTTCATAATTATGAATTTCAAGATAAATTAAATTTTTGTTTTTAACAAGTTCAAATAATTTATTTTTAGGTTGTCTCCATAATGGAGGATGAATATAGACCAAATAACCATCAGGAGATAACCATTTTGTAATTGCATACTCCATAAATTTATCCCATAATTTATGACCAGCACCTTTATTATCACTTTTATCATTATACGGAGGATTCCCTACAACAGCATGAAAGCCATCTAAATCCCATTTTTTATTTATATCGAGTTCTAGAGTATTACCTTCATGATATTTTAAATTGTATTTATTCATTGGATCAATCAGTAATTTACCAATAAAGATATTAGTTGAATTTATATCACACCAATAAAGACATTCTTCAACAATGACTTTATATCTTTCTTCTTGATCAGGAAAGAGTTCTTTTAATCCTTCCATAAATTTTTCAATAATATTGATTAAAAATCCACCTTTACCACTACAAGGTTCAAATACTCTATGTGGTACAGTCCAAAATTCAAGTGGTATTTTATCAATCATTTCTAATCTTAATTCATGAGGAGTAGAAACTTCAGCAGAATCTTTTTTTTCAAGTTCAGTTGGGATAAGATATTTATCAATCAATTGAGACATTAAATTTTGTTGATTTAAGTTTTTTACAAATAATTCTTTTACAGTTCTAATAATTTGATTAGTTTCTTTGTCATTATTCAGATATTTTATATAAACTTGAATAAACTTTTTTAAAATTTGTGCATCAATTTTATTACCCCACCATGACCTTGTTTGGTCAATTAAAATATTATAAATATATGCATTTTGTTGAATATAATTATACATTTCAATAAAAGAGCTTTCTTCATTATGTACTGTAAGAAGACAAATTAGAGGAATAATGTGTTTTAAAATTTCCATATAACTAATTTGTTTTTCTTCAGGTTCTTGATATTCTAATTCAGAATCTGAATCGGAATCACTTTCAGAACCAGATACAATAATCTTTTTAATACCTTTCTTAAGTGTAGGTTCTAAATCATCTTGATTTAAAAATTTTTCAAAAATTTTAATATGTTCAGAAGAAATTGAAGTTGGTTTAATTTCTTGAAAAGCTGTTTTGAAGAAAATATTTTCATCTTGTGTTAAAATCATTTCTTTGAATTTCAATCTATTTAAGAAGTGTTTTAATGCCTTTTCTGTATTAGAAGAGTATATTTCATAAATTGAATTAGAAATTTCAGAAACTGAATTTTGAGTATGTCCAAAACTGGGTATCCAATGATCACCATTAAGATTAATTAGCTGCTCTTGTAAAATATACTTGACAGCATCTTTTGGATGAGAACCTGGTTTAATAATTGAACCATAATCAATAATATCTGTTTCAATTACTCTATGAATATTTAAGTCAATAACAAATCCGGCTCTCTTATTTTCACCTTCAGTCATACATCTAAACATCATTTGATAAATCATATCAAATCCATAGTTATTATTAAGCATCAATACAATATCACAATCATGAATTGAAACACCAAGACTGCATTGACGACCACTTAATACTAATACACCATCTTTTCCATTTTGAGATGCTTTAATTCTACCAACTTCAATTTCTTCTTTAGAATTAGAACCACATTCTTTACTGTTAATAATTACAATTTCTAAATTAGGAACCACATTATTTTTAATTAATATATTTTTTGTGGCTTTAGAAATTAAATTAATATTAATTTGTGGTAAGAAAGCCATAATAATCATCGGTTTTCCTTGATTATGACCTAAATATCTTGAATTGAAATCAGGATTTTTACAAATTTTTTCAATTCTTTTGATAAATACTTGTTCCTCAGGATATTCAGGGTCAGGAATGTTAATTTCATTCTTTTTTCCAAAAATACGATGCCAAATTTTAAGATTCTCTTTTGGATTTTGAAATTCAGCAATCATTTTATTGGAATTCTGTTTTAGTAAAAAAGCAGCTTCTACAGACCAACCATACTGGTTATCTTTAGTTTGTTCAATTAAATTAGGTAATAATTCAGGTGAAATTTCATTTGTAAGAATCCATAACTCAGGATATTTATTATATTCGTCAATAATATTTTGTTCTGAATATTGATTTTTAATTTTTTCAAAAAATGGACCATGTTTTTCAATTAGTCTTTCTAAATTTCCTTTCTTAGAAATGTTTTTACACAGTTTGATATCTTCTAAATCCCATAAAATCCATGATTCTTTAGGAATATCATAGTCTTTGATAGGTTTTGAATAAGTGGCTGTAATTTGAACAGTAAAAGCATTGTTACCATATAAATCTAAAATTTTTTGAGCCAGAGCAGTTGTGCCTCCATTATGACTTTCATCTATAAATCTAATATCAAATTTCATATTTTTTAACCAAGGTAAGCTTTTAATTTTTTCTACATTAGATGATTCATCTAATTTATATTGTAAAAATTGTTTAGAACAAATAATAATGTTTTTATCTTTAAGTTCAGGTTTTTTATTATCACCATTAACCCATTGTACATTAAAATCTGATAATTGAAGACAATCAAAGACATTCATATATTGTGCGATTGTTTCATTAGGAGCGGTTGTAATCACTAAATAATTACATTTTTTTTTATCTAAACTGTCTTCATTGATAGTTCCGGTCATAATGTAGCTTTTACCACTTCTTTGAATTTGTCCCCATAAAATTTTTTTAATTTTTTGTTTTTTGAGTTCAATTGTTTGAGTTATACCTAATAGTTGATGCATTTTAAAAATTACAGGTTTTTTTTCTTTTTGAATTAATGTATCAAAATCTAAATTTTGATATACTTTTTTAAATTGATGGTAAGCCTGATTTAAGTCATTCCAATCAATAATAATCGTATTTGATTTTAAAAGTAAATCTTTTAATTGATAATTTGATTTTTCAATTCTAGAAACCATATCTTCAAAACTAGATTGGTCTTTAATAGTAATGCATAAAACTAATTCGTTATCTTTTTGTTGATACGGTTTAAAATTAGTTAAAATTTTATCAATATCCATTTTACCAACATTTTCTTGATTTAAATTTTTAGATGTAGTAGCCAAGATTAATTTTGGATTTGATTTATGAAAAGCAGATAAATCAGAAGAATCACCTTTATCTTTTAACATAATAAGTTCATTTTTGTCATTAAAAAAGATATCTTTAAACTTATCTAAAATTTTAAGAGTTTGTAAATTAAAATTACCTTTACATATATTAAAATTATTTAATTTAGAAATTAAACCTAAACTAGAGAATAATCTTAGTAATGATTCTTGTTTTTCTTTTCCTTTCCATGGTAATTTTAACCAATCAATTATATTATCAAACTTTGACTCTTGTAAATATAAAAAGAGTGTTTTAAAATTATTAATCTCTAGGGATTCCATTTTATTTTTGAGCTTAGAATCATGTTCTGTTGAAATATTTTTCAAATTTTTTAATTTGATTTGTTCAAGTTTTAAATTTACAATTTGAGATACTTTTTCACTTTGATCTTCACATGGTTTTTTACGATTTAAATGTGCTTTTAAATGTGATTTTTGAGAAAATAATTTATTACAACGCGGACAAATATGTGTTACCATCTTTAATATATATATATGTGCTATTTTTTCTATAAACCATTTTTTTTAAAAAAAAAACTTTTTAAGTTAATTATTTCTTTTAAAAAAATAAATTAATTATTTACATTCGTAAGGACATTTATCAGGACATGTATCAGGACATATTTTTATTCTGTACATTTCACATCAAGTGCGGATATTGTGTTAGTTTTTCACTACAATTTTCTTTAAAAAGTTCAAATATTAAATATATTATAATTAGAAAATAAAATAAAAAATTGATTTTTATTATATTAAAACTAATATATATATTAAAAAAAAAAAATAACAAACATGAGCGAAGACGGTACTATCCAGGTCATTAAGTTATGGTGTGGTTCCAAGATATCATACATGGTTATCTACGTACAGGCAGCTGAAAATTTCGCGGATTACAGCTATTTCCTTTGGTATTTGGTGAATGGTTATGCCGCCTTGAAATACACCACTTCTCCAGAGAAAGCCATGCAAATTGCTAAAAAAATGCTGAAAGATTATCCTTATGTAGAGTATGGCATTCAACATCGGGATTATACCGCGGAGCTTGGTATTTCAGTGACAAAAGGAGTTCTCCAGCTGTCGATGGAACAATTCAAGAGTATAGAGAAACATAACTAGATGTTATTTTTATTTATTTATTTAATATATAAAAGGTATAATAAAAATTTATTAAATATGTATTAAACTAAGTATTAGTTAATAATTATTAATATGAAATGATGCGAAATGATAGTATTTTTGTGAGAACCATTCATATAAATTCAAAGAAGTCTTACATTGTAAAACATATTAAGGCATACGAAAATTTTATTAATTATAACCTGTTTCTTTAATATATTGTGAATCATCTGTTCAATTTGAAAAACACTAAGTCTTAAGAAACAGTTCTTCAAACAGCTGTAGATATGCAATAAAAAAAATTATACAAAATATGGGATTATGTTTCGAGATTATTTAAAAGAACTTAGTAAATTAATTAATAAATCGATTATTCAGCTAATAAGAAACAATTCAAAAGAATTGAAAAAGACACACAAAAACAAAAATATATATATTGATACAATGAGTGATACAATGAGTGATACAATGAGTGATACAATGAGTGATACAATGAGTGATACAATTAGTGATACAATTAGTGATACAATTAGTGATACAATTAGTGATACAAACTAATACGTACTTCATTTAGAAATTAATAGAAAATAATAGGATTTTTAATTTTTGAATATGAAAAGTGTTATAGATATAAGTAAATTTGTACATAAACGTGGAAAGTGTTTCAAATTGAAGAAAGCAAAGCGTGCTCATCTAAAATGCATTTTTTGTGGTAAGAGAGGACATATACAAGAAACGTGTCGTAAGTACAAAAAAATATAAGAAACGCATATATAGAGTGTAATTAATGTGGTATCAAAAATAATTTAATTGAAAAAAAATAGTTTTATATTTATAGATTAAAAATTCGTTTTTTTAGTTTCTCATATTAAAGAAAATTTTTTTAAATTGTCCCAACTATTCGAATAACAAATTCTAACGTAGTTATCCATACCAAAAGCTGAACCTGGCATTACAGCTAATTTATGTCGATTTAGTAAATTTAGATAATTAATATCTTTTACAAATAAATAAATACCACCATTAGGGGTTTTAGATTTAAATATATTACAGATATAATCTCTTTTTTTTTTAAGTTCATCTACATATATTTTTATTTTTTTGTCTGATAGACTTAATGCGGCTACTCCAGCTTCTTGAGATAAAATACTTGGACATGAAGTAATTTGTGATTGAATTTTAATTAATTGTGAAGTAAATTCTTTTGGAACAGCCGCATATCCAAGTCGATAACCCATCATAGAATAAATCTTAGAAAATCCATTAATAGTAAAAGTTTTATCATAATATTTTGCTATAGAATTATGTTTTTGTTCATAATCAATTCTTTCATAAATTTCATCAGAAATTATAAATGCATTCATAATAGATGCGGCAGTAGAAATTTGTTTCAATTCATCAATTGAATATATATAACCCGTTGGATTATTTGGATTACATATAATTATAATTTTGGCTTTTACATTTTTTAATTCATCAATTTTATCTAGGATAATAACTTTTCCACCAACCAATTTAATCATATCTGGATACGATGTCCAATAAGGTTTAAAAATAACTACCTCGTCTCCAGGATTACATAATAAAAGTAAGATTTGATAAATAGATTGTTTTGCTCCATTAGAACAAATTATTTGTTCTGGTTGATATTGAATTTCTTTTTTCTCTAATAAATATTTACTAATTTTTTGTCTTAATTTTAAAGTACCTGCTACATTAGTATATGTATTTTTATTATTAATAACCGCATTAATAACAGCTGTTTTTATATTATCATGAATTGGATAATCCGTGCTTCCAACATTAAATTTAATTACATCTTGAATTTTACTAACTTCTCCATCAAATTTAACTGTTGGAGACTGTTGAATCGTATTTAATTGACGATTGGTATCTGAATTATAAAGAGAGTTTTCAATTGAATTTAAAGCATTTCTAAATTTTTGAAGTTGTAATTTCGAGTTTGGATTAAATTGAAATAAACCTCTAAATAAATCAAAAGAATCCTTACAAGTATTATTTTTTATATCTAAAAGTAATTCAAAACCATGAGTACTAATTGGATTTTCAGTTAAATTAACTTGATCTAAAATTCTACCAGTTAAATGTGTAATAAACTGACTTTCAGCTGTATTTTTATCGTGTAATTCACATGTCATTTCAATCATTTTACATCCTTCATGTTGAAATATTTTTAAAAATTTATTCATTAAATTATGATTTGTAATCCTAACCTTTTCATAGATAAATTTTTTATCAATCCAATTATCAGTAGCACTGTCTGGACCAAACATTGGATGAGTACATAAAATATCAACATTTGGTATATTTATTAAAATATTTTTAGGATATTTTTTGACTGATAAAACATCAACTAGTAATGTATTTTTAATTTTTTTAAAATCAATACTAGAAATAACTGTTTGAAATGACATGATACTATTTGAGAAAACAATAATATCTAAATCTAAATCAATAAATTTATCTAAATTACTAATATATGTTGGACAAATATTTTTATAATTAGATTTAGAATATACATATATTGATGCATATTTTTTAAATTTATCATATAAAAATTGTCCAAATCGACCAAATCCAATAATACCAATTTTTAAATCATTATGAACTTGATAACATCCTAAAGATTTTATTTTATTTTCAATTATATCTTTACCATAATAATCAACATAAAATTTACCATTGTAAGTATCAATTCTATAAATATTTTGTTTTAAAATTTCTGGATTTAAACTTTCTAAAATTATACTAGTTTTAAAATAATAAGAATCTTTATTTATTGAAGGTTTATTTCTAGAGATTAGAATAAATTTAGTTATATTTTGCGTTACATCTTGAATATTTTCATCAATAATTTTTAAATTATATAAATTACTACATAAACTAGAAGCTATACAATAAACATTTTCAAGTTTATTATCTGAAATATATTTGGCACTTCCGGCGGTATCACTAAATTCAGTTGAAATTAAATTATTCTTTGATATATAAGAAGAACATTGTTTTAAAGCTTGAGGATGACTATAAACATTTAAATTTTCTTTGATTGAATTTAAGTTAGATCCATAACTCATTAAAACATGCTGAACTAAAAAATTATATTCTCCTAAAATCTGATAATTAAAATTAATTAAATGTTTAAAATTCTCTTCAATTCGACCTCCTGTTACATTTTCAATTGGAATAAATCCATAATCATTATCTCTAATATTTTGAAATACTTCGGAAAAAGAATTGCAACTTATATTATTACAAAATGGAAAAAATTTTAAAATTGCTGAATCGGAATAACAGCCTTTTATACCTTGATAATAAATTTTCATTTTATATTAAAATTTATATTTAAATCTTTATATTAATGTAATAAATTTAAAAGTATATAATAATTAATAAATATTATTTATTTTTTAATAACTCTCCTTGATAATTATAATTAAATGTATTTTTGAGAAGATTATTCATATAATATATTTCAGATTGTTGATTAACTATTAATTTTCTACAAAATTCCATTAGGTATGAATGGTTTGTATGCATGAGTAATCTACGACTCATATCAACTGCAACTTGATGATGTGGAATCATATGTTCTAAATAACTTTTAACATCAATTTTCATATGTTCCATATGTTTCTCATGATCATCAGGTCTAAAAAATAAAGGATTACAATTTCCATTTTTTGAACGTGATAATATTGGTTCATACAAGTCCAACTTAGTTTTTGTATTTTCAGTTTTTCCTAAACCATGTGAAAATACAGTTTTTGATATATTATCTAACATCATATTCATCTCCCATATTTCATATTTTTGAATTCTAATTATATTCCTACATAAATTTAAGATTATTGGATTGGAAGTATGTGGAATTAAAAGTTCAGACATATCAATTGCGACTTGATGATGTGGAATCATATGTTTAAGATATTCAAGATCAGAAAGTTTATCAGTACATGGATTCTGATTCATTTAATATAATAAGATATATTTTAATAAATTTATTAAAGTATTATTTAAAAATAAATATATTTATTATTAAATAAATGAATTTTAAAAAATACTATAAATATGGATTAATATCTTCATCAATTCCATTATCATATTTGATATATAAGTGGTATAATAAACCAAAACAAGAAAAAGAATATACTGTTCAAGAATTAAAAAAATATAATAATTTTAGAGATGGTATTTATGTGAGTTATAAAGATTCAGTATATGATATAACTAATTTTGTCAAACAACATCCAGGAGGAGAAGATAAAATTATGATGTCGGCAGGAAAAGCAATTGAACCATTCTGGAGATTATATCCACAACATTTTCCTCATTTTGAATCGGTTTTAAAACCTTTAAGAATTGGATTTTTATCTGATTATAAGCAGGAGAGTGAAAAAAATAGTGTAGATCACTTTTTATATGAACCGATTCGAGTAGGAAATTTTAAGTATCATAATATTACACCTTTTAATGCGGAATTAAAATTGGATCTTAATTTTAATTTTTTAACAGATAATGAAGATGCATATGTTAGAAATCATCATCCAGTACCTAAAATAGATGATAATTATTTAAATTACAAATTAAAAATTAATAAAATAGAATATACTTTAAAAGATTTAATTGAAAAATATAAATGTCATGATGTAAATGCTACTTTACAATGTGGTGGTAATAGAAGAAATGAATTAAATCAAATTCAAAAAACAAGTGGTACTCCGTGGGGAATAGGGGCAATTAGTACATCTACATGGACAGGAATTAAATTATGTAATATTTTAGATCAAATACCAATCAATGAAGAAAAGTATGTGAATATTACTTCTATTGATAATTTACAAGTATCAATACCTATTTCAAAAGCTTTAAATCCATACGGAGATGTATTACTAGCTTATAAAATGAATCAAGAATTATTACCACCAGATCATGGATATCCAATTAGATTAATTGTACCCGGTTATGTTGGAATTAGGAATGTAAAATGGGTAAAATCAATTGAATTAAGTGATCAAGAAGTAACTGGAAATTGGCAACGTGGGGTGTCTTACAAACAACTACCACCATATATAAAAAATTTAAAAGATGTTAATTTAGAGGAATATCAAACCACATACGAAATGCCAGTTCAATCTTGTATAGTTTATCCTAAATCAGATGAAATAATAGTTATAGATTCGGATGGCATTTTAACTATTAAAGGTTATGCTTGGAGTGGTGGAGGTAGAAATATAATTAGAGTTGATATATCTATAGATGATGGTTTAACTTGGAATCAAGCAATACTTACAGATGGTAAAAATCAAGAATTTAATCGTGCATGGGCTTGGACTTTATGGGAATATAAAGTTAATGTAAAAGAACAAAAAAAATTAAAAATTATTTGTAAAGCAACTGATAATTCATATAATTCTCAACCTGAAAAAAAAGAGCATATTTGGAATTTAAGAGGAATTAATAATAATTCATGGCATAGAGTAGAAGTTAAAATATAAACTAAATAATAATTTATACTTCAGTAAATTATTATTTAGTTTATGAATATTTAATAATATTTATTATAACCTGACAAAAATACATTGACACATTTTTTTAGACAGATTTAAAAAAAATAAATACTATATGATTTTTTTAGACATATTATTAACTCTTTTATTCATAGCAGGTTCTTCATGCATGCCACTTATATTTATATAATTAAACTACATCAAAAACCAATTTTAAAATCCTGTTGGTTTAACTTTCCATTTTAAAAGTTCACCATTAAATGAACTTTTATAAAATATAGATTCAATATTAGTATTTTTAGAAACATTCCAATTAGAAATATTTTTATTAAATATACTATTTGAAAACATGGCATACATTGTATCAACATTGGAAACATTCCAATTAGAAATATCACCATTAAATACACTTCCAGCAAATAATCTTCTCATATCATAAACATTAGAAACATTCCAATTAGAAATATCACAATTAAATTTACTATAGTAAAACATTTGACACATATCATTAACATTATAAACATTCCAATTAGAAATACAACTATTAAAATTACTGTTATCAAACATTTTTGTCATGTAAATAACATTTGATACATCCCATTTAGATATATCTTTATTAAAAAGACTTTTTTCAAACATACAAGTCATATTAATAACTTTAGAAACATCCCAATTAGAAATATCACTATTAAAAAACGAACCTTTAAACATAAAACTCATATTAGTAACATTTGAAACTTTCCAATTTGATATATTTACATTCCGTTTTGATTTATCATTATTAATTTCACTATCACTAAATAACCAACTCATATCATATACATTTGAAACGTCCCATTTAGAAAGATCACAATTAAATATACTATTTTCAAACATAGATTTCATATTATAAACTTTAGATACATTCCAATTAGAAATATCACTATTAAAATCACTATAATGAAACATATAACTCATATCATTTACACTTGCCACATTCCAATTAGAAATATTATTATTAAATTCACTACCAGAAAACATATTATTCATAGAATTAACATTAAAAACATTCCATTTAGAAATATCATCTTTAAAATTACTACCTGAAAACATATAACTCATATTAGAAACATTTTTAACATTCCATTCTGAAATATCAAATTTTGAAATTTCATTATAAAAGTTACAACTAAAAAACATCCTAGACATATTAATAACTTTAGAAACATCCCACTTTGATATATTACAAATAAAATCAGATCCATAAAACATACTATTCATATCAATAACGTTAGAAGTATCCCATTCATATATATTATCATATTTTTTACAATTACGACAATAAAATAAATTACTCATATCAGTAACTTTAGAAACATCCCAATTTGATATATTACCATATTTTTTTATATTTTCAGGATAACCATTTATAGCTTCTAATAGTTGATTTTTATTTTTAAAACAATAACTATAATAATGGTCAACTATAATTTTAATTAATTCTGGAGGAAAAAATTTTTCATTTAAATTACCAAATTTTATTAAAGATACTATATTCTCAATTTCATTTCTTGAAGGCATATTTATGTATTTTAATAAATATATTATATATAATTATATAAATTAAATTTTAAATATATAATTATATTATTTTTTATATTTTCTACAATAATATAATGTTCTATTTAAAAAAAGAGATCCTAATTTATATTTATCAATAATTTTAAAATTCCAATTAATAAAAAAATCATCATCAAGTTTTTTTACTAATAAACCGGTAACATAGATAATATCAATATTATGATTTAAACAACTTAATTTTTGAAAAAGTTTTATATATACATCATTATTATTTGTATTCCATAATGGTTCATAGATATAAATTATACAATTATCATTAAAATTATAATCTAGTATATTACAATTTAATATTTGATTTATGTTATAATTATTTTTATTTATTTCTTTAATTGCATTTAAATATATATCTTTATCATACTCTACACCTATTTTTTTATATTTAAATTTTATTTTACTTAATGTATTACATTCACCACATCCAAAATCAATTAATTTTTTAATTTTTTTAGAAATATTATTTTTTATTATATAATTTATTTCTTTTATTAAATGAGATGGTGTAGGTTGTTGAGATTCAAGAGCTGTATTTTTTAATTTAATAATATTTAATGAACTTTGTATATTACCTTTAAAAAAACAAAAGTAAATTAGTAAAATTAGGTTATTAAAATTATTATGTAAATTATTTATTATTAATAAAGTAATTAAATGTGATATACTAAGGCTTATAATTAAAATAAATGTATTTACCTTATAAAATTTAATTTCCAATATATAAATTATAATAACATTAAATAATATAGTATTTATATTTAATAACATATTATTCATATTAAATTAAATAATATTATATATATTATTAAATAATTTTATGTTTAAATAAAATTATTTAATTGTAAGTACCAAAATATTTTTTACTTTTATTTAAATCAATATTTTTTTCATTTAGATTTATAGTATTTAGATTATTAAAAATAATTACTGGTTCACTTTTTTTATTAGTAGAAATATTATTATTCCGAAATGATTCAGGGTAAATTAAAAATTTTTCAGCATTTTCTATAAAGTTTTTACGACTAATATTATTAAAAGGTTGTTTAGGGACAGGAATAACATTAATATTATTTTTTCTTGCTACATAATAAACAATTCTAAAAAGTCTTAAAGCATCCATTTTATTTTAGTAATTTAATATGAACTAATCTATAAATCAATTTAAAAAAAATAAAAGTAATTCTTAATTAATAAGATTTAATTAAGAATTTATTGACTTTCATTATCAATAATTCCACCAAACTTAGGATTGACCTTGAAATAATTAGTCCAGAAATCAGCATCATAATCATCTTGATAAGTCTTATAGAACTTGTTGCAGATTGACTTTCGTGGCATCCATGTTCTGATCGAACCATCCTTATTATATTGTACGGCCAGCTTTATATCTTGAGTTTCATCCTTGTAATGATATGTTCCTTCTATCAGCATATTCATCTTCTGGATTGCATGAGGACACTTCCGTTCTACAAGTTGTGTATGAATGTCCTTACCAATCTTATCTCTAAATGTACGACATTCGTGTAGGAATCCAGCGGCAACCTTAGGGTTATCAGTCATACAGAAAAGCGTTGCTCCTGATGAAGACGAAGCAGCGTTTTGTTGAGAATGTTGTTGATCAAAATTTTGCTTACGTTCATTACTAATCACCTTTTGACAGATATGTGTTAGATACTTTTCAGCTGTTTCCACATTTGTGATACTATGAAATGTTCCATCGTCAATTGATGTACGGCGACTAGCGTTCTTACTTTGAAACTTATTCTGAATCAGAATAGAAGCCTGTTCCAGAGTCGAAAGAACTGGCATTGGAATATCTATAATCTTTGAGAAGTCATAGAATTCAATTTCATCCATACTATAACTTGTGGGAATAATTCGGAATGTGTTATAATTCTTACTTACAGGGAGAAGTTCAAGCTTTTGTGAAGACGCATCATTAGAAAATGCATCAAACTTAATTCCAATTTGTTCATAGAAATACTTTTCATACTTGATTTCTTCAGCGTTTCCACTCTTAGAGCTCATAATCTGATCAAACTTCATTTGATCATTTTGAAGATCATTAAGATAGTAATCTTCAGCATTAATTTGAAAGATCTTCTTAACCTGCTTTTCAATTGAGCTTTCATCAATATTATTTGGTAGATAACGCCTATGTTGTTCTTCAACCATAAATCGCATGAAATCACCATTGAGAAATGGATCATCAGTTTGAATTTCATTCATGTTAATAAGCACCATAATCTGTGTAGAAAAGGTAAGAAGACATGGAATTACATCGATAGTACGATTAATTGGTTCCTTGAAATCATTAAAAGTATCCTTAATCTTATTAATTTCCTTGTAATCTCGAATAATATTCTCACAAGTAACATGAATCATTTGGTAGATATTGGTAATCCACTCACTAGGATCACTCACCATTTGAATCTTTGCCCTGTGGAGTGCCTTAAAGTAAACAGCGCAAATCTGACTGTAACTGTAACCGAGAGGATCACATGTAGTTACTAGTCCAAGAATAGGAGGCATATTAAGCTTAGCCATCTTCCAATTTTCAGGATTAATGAAGAGTGGAAGAGCACCACTAATAGATTCTCGACCTTCACTTTGAATAACACATGCTTGAGAATTCTTATCAAAATCACCTAGACTTCCAGCACCGGCCATCTTTGCGGCATCAAGGAAACCTTCAGAGGTAATAAATGATGGTAGAATCTTCTTGACTACAACCTTAGTTGGATCTGCCACTGCTGCGGGACTTCGACCACAATCAAAGGTAAAACATATACTATCGGCCTCAGTATAAGCTTCTGCAGGATTTTGACAGGTAAGAAAACAGTTCATGTCTTCAAATTCAGGACCAATTACTATTTCTGGAACATCCTTAAGAAGTTCAATCTTCTTAAGATCAGAACTTTGTTGCTTATCTGCATTGGCCTCAGCTCGAGCGTCAAGCTTACGTTGAAGACCCGCCTTAAGCTGTCCAGAATAACCAATTGAGTTAAGTTGAGCAAATACATCATTACTACAGTTTCCTGCGGAAATTTGACTTGATAGACGGAAATAATTGTCAATCAGTGGATAGATAGTCTCAAGATTCTTCATAAGAATCTTTCGTTCTAGACGACCTCGAGTACGAATCTCACCTTGAAGAACATCAAGATCCTTCTGAGCTTGCTTAATTGTAATATTCATCGTCTTGATAACAGACTTGTCTGTTTCAAGCTTTGTCACACCATTACGAATGGTATCGAAAATATTCTGGGTAGAAATCTTAATCTTATCATTAAGACTAATCTCAGTAACTTCTGGAGATAGTTCAAAGTCAAGTACATTACTACCAGACTCTAGATGAAACTTAAGAATCGGATACTTTTCAGCATGAGTAAATGATCCTGTAATAATCTTAAGGTCTTGATCAAAATTATACTGTTGAATTGAATTACCATTAATCTTCAGATTAACTACTGACTGAGTAAGAAGTCCTAGAATTGGTTGAATACATTCATTCAGACCAGAAATAGTTTGAAGATACTGAAATAGTCCATCATGTGTTCCACTAGAAGTAAGCTTACCGATAAACTTAGCATCATGATAGCTTGTAAATCCAATGGAGAAAATACGACTAATCTTGTTTTGGAAAGAAATCTTCATTTCGTCAATACCATAATTAGTTGATACTTGCCAACACGAAGAACCATCACAACCATCTGTAAAATATATGATATTAATGTTCTTAAACATCGACTTCTTAATATCAGCTGCAAGCATTAGATTAATGCTTGTAAAGTTAGTTCCACCAGTTGATCGAATATCATTAATCTTTGAATAAAGTGAATCATTAATCTTTCCACTGTAAATGAAATGACCTTGACTCTCAAATGTATAAAGGCGAATATTTGAATCAGGACTCATCTTATCAAGGAGACCCTTAAGAGCAATCTTAACCGGTTCAATTACAAAAGACATTGATCCAGAGATATCAATTACGAAAATTGTTTCAGCATCATTCTTTGGAATATTGAATTCCTTCGGAATATGGGTATCAAACTTATAAAAGTTAGTTGAATTGAAAGTTGAAACGGAAGCGGTTGAATCTGACATAATTATTAATTAAGTTTTTTTTCTAATAAAATAATAATTAATTAATCAAAAATCAATTTTTTTTTAATTAATTTAAAATTATAATAATTTATTTTCTTTGTTTTCCAATTCACAATCTTTTGAAAATTTAAGAAATTCACCACTTAAAGAAAAATCTGATGGTCGTTTTAATGTCCAATTTTCATCTTTAGATAAAATTCCTAATTCAATATATATATAAGCAACTAAAGAACTACACCAAAAACTTTTAATTTCATTCATATTAATATTACATGTAAATACAGCGGATAACCAATGTGCCGGATTTATATCATATGGTTTTAAATAAACTTCATGGTGAATTTTTTTTAATTTTTCAATAGTAATTAAATTATCTGGGCATTTTAATTTTCTATAGAATATATGTCCAGTTTTTTTATAATTTTTTATAACTTCTTCTAAAGGTGTAATTTGAACACCTATTTTTTTGATATCGTCTTGAGGATCCGGTTTATTTTCAAAGCCTGATTCCCACATATACAATCCCTTTAAATTTAAAAAATCTGGATCTTTGATAACAATACCAACATGCGTGTACTGACTTTGAGTACCCCACCGAATTAATGAATCAAAAAAACCAAATATTCCAGAGGTATAATTAGAAAATAGTAAAATATCACCTGTTTCTAATTGATTCATATTATAGTATGAGAAAATATATTTTATAAATAACTAATATTATATTAAATTATTAAAAAAAATAAAATCTACTTCCTTAAAATATATCTTCAGAATATTTGTCTAAGGTCCTTCTGTACTAAACTTCTCTTTATGAAGTAGTTTGGTTACCTTAATTACATCTTGAGATGAATCTTCAAGCATTGTTTGTACTTTTTGGTAAAGTGTCGACCAATCTTGACCATGAACATAATCAGCATAAGCTCCAGGAGTAACATGTGAAAGATCTCCTTTAACATAATGACACAAAGTCTCCGAAGAAAATGGAGTAACTGAATACTTCAAAGTATCTGCAAGAGTTTTAAAACGTTTTGATTCAGGTCTTGGAAGGATTGACATTATGAGTTTTTTATTTTAGTATAAATATTTAGTAATTTAAAAAAAATCAATTTATTATTTTAAATATATTTTAGTTAATAATTTTAAATTAATGGAAATTAAAGAAAATAAAACTATAATTTCTTTATGGTTACATGGTAATAGATTTGCTATAATTTTTTTATAGTTAAATATTTAGATCATTTAATAAAAAGAAATATACCAAATATCGGATTTAAATTCTTTTTTTAATTCAAAGATTATATTGATTTATTACAATATATGAAGTAATATAATCTATTATGTAATGTATGTATAAGTTTAATATAAATTTTATTGTATATCAATTAAATTAAATAAACCAATTCCGGAAAGAATGTGAAACCAACCGGTTCCACTACATAATTTTAAATTATTAAAATTAATAAAATTAAAAGTATCACATATTTTAAAAACAAAAGAAAAAAAAGTTAATATTAATCCAATTTTAATTTTATTATTTATATTATTTTCTAAAATTATATTTACTGAAAATAATACACCTATTATATTTATTAGTTTTATTAAAAAATTATTATTATTTTCAGTAATTAAAGTAATAAAATAAACTAATATTATAAATAAAATAGATATATTAAATCTGTAATTTATAGATAAAGAATTATTTATTAGATTTAAAAATCCAACATAATATATAATTGAACTATAAGATATAATGTCAATTTTTTGTACAAATGCGTCTCTATATGCCCACCATAAATAAGAAGATATTGTAAGAGATATAATTATTAATATACCAATTAAGTTAAATAAAGTAAAAGTTTTATTATAAAAATGTAATAATAATATTAAATAAATAAATGATGTAATTGAATTGAATGGATATTTTATACTTGTATTGCGTTCTATTTCTTGTGATTTGTATAAAGAAATTGCCTTTTTATTCATATAAATGTATTAAATATATTTAATTAAATTTTTATTCATATAAATATATTTAAATTTATTTCTTACAATGATATTTTATTGATTTAGGACAATACCATAATCTTCTATTTTTTCTATCTATAAACAATATTTTGTTTCCTTTAGGACATTTTTCTCTACGATATACTTTAAAATTAATATAACTATCATCTTTTATTTTCTTATAACTATGTTTAATAATTTTATGAGTACTATCATAAAATGTATTAATCATAGTGTCATTAAAATCTTCCAATTTACAAAAAGGATTAATACCAGAATCATAAAATATTTCAGCTCTAAGATAATTTCCAATGCCAGCAATAAATTTAGGCATCATGACGGCATCAGCAATTAACCAATTTTTTTTAAAACTTCTAAAATATGTTCTAAATTCTAATTTAGTTTTTTTATTTTTACCTAGAGGGTCATAACCCAAAGTTTTAAATTTTTTTAAATGACAATCTATATCAAAAATTTGTAATTGTCCAAAATTTCGAGTATCATCCATATAAAATATACCAATGCTTGTTTTAAATTTAATTCTAAGATTTTTATATGTTTCACTATCTAAATGACCAGACATTCCCATTGTTAAATAAAGATATTGTTTTTTTTCTAATTTAATAATTATAAATTTACCATGAGCATAAATATCTAAAATTTTTTGAGGAAACTTTAGAATATTAAACGTCTTAGGTGGTCCATGATTAACATATCTACCAGATACAAATTCTATATTTTTTAAAGTTGAGTCTATAAAATGTTCAATATTATCAACCATATTTTTAATTTCAGGTCCTTCTGGCATAATTATATAATATTATATAATAATTTTTATAAACCAAGAAAATATGATTAATATATATTTAATTAAATAACTTTTTCATCCTTGAAGATTTTAAAATAATAAAAAAAATAATTAAATTATAATAAAAGAATAAGTATCTCATAAAAAAAATATAAAGAAATTATAAAAAAAATATAAAGAAATTTATTTATAATTTCTTTATATTTTTTTTATATTATATATATATATACAAAATGAATATTTTAAATAAAATAATTAAACCAAGTATAATTTTTATAATTATAATTTTTATTTATGCAGGAATTTGTTTTGGGGCTTTAAATAAAGAAAATCATTGGGCTGGTATAGATTTTAGTGATAATGAAAAAAATAATTCGGCAGGAAGATTTTATGAATATTTATATTTTTCTTCAACTACTTATTCAACAGCAGGATATGGAGATATTTATCCTACTTCTATTTATTCTAGAGGATTAACTCTTTTAATTCAAATTATTATGATTATTCAATTGACATCATTATTTTAGTATATTTTTTTTCTTATATAACCATATATAAATGAATAAAGTATTAAAACATTTAATTATAGTTTTATCAATTTTTACATTTTTTTCTTTAATATTTTTTATTTTTTTAAATAAACCGGAACATTGGAATGGAATACACTCTTATGGCTGTCCTGAGTCTTTTTCTGAATTAACTCCAACACCAAATACAACACCAAATACAACACCACATACAACACCACATACAACACCACATACAACACCACATACAACACCACATACAACACAACATCCAACACCATATATAAATAGACAAACCGAACCACCGTCAATTAGTTCATATTGTAATGAAGAAGATAAAATTCTTGTGAATGAAAAAAGTTTTACAACTTTTTTTAATTTTTTTTATTTTTGTTCGACAACATTTTCAAGTGTAGGATATGGCGATATGTCTCCTAAATCAAAAATAGCACGGGGTATTGTAATGTTATTACATTTGGTATTAACTGCGGAATATGTAAATATAGTTAAAGATCATACGAGTAATTAATAATTTATATATATATATATAAAATTATTAATATATATATATATATATGGATCATAATATTTATGGATTTTATAGTGATATACAAAAAAATAAATTAAATGAATATTATTTGTGTAAAAATAATTTAGGTGATAATATTATTTGTACTACTTTTAAGAGTAATAATAATATTGATGATTTAAAAATAGTATATCCTGATATTAAATATTTAGGAAATATTATTATTCCAATAGATAAAATTGAAATTAGAGGTAGATTTGAGTTAAAATTTCAAGTAATACAACCTAAAATTTTATAATTAGATATTTTATATAAAAAAAAAATATCTAATTTAATAATATAATGTATATTGTATTTATATTATTAATTATATTTTATTATTATAGTAAATCAAAAATTTTAGAAAGTTTTAATATTAATCAAAAAGTAGTAGTGGTAGTACCATGTATTCCAAAACATTTAAAACATTTACCTGGTTTATTCAAAAGTATAAATCAGCAAACATTACTTCCTGTAAAAGTTATAGTAACTTTATCAGATACGAATGATTATGATTGTAAAAGGTTTAAAATGATGTATATTTCTTATTTAAATAAGAATATAGAATTAGATTTTAATTGTATTGAATGTAAAAATAATTCAGCTGAAAATAGGAATAGAGCTATTACTAATTATGACGAAATAGATTTTATATCTTATATAGATGCTGACGATGAGATGTGTCCAAATAGATTAAAAAGAATGACTGAACTAATGATTAAACATAATGCGGATATGGGTTTACATTCATTCTCTGATGGTATTCATCATAGGTGTAAAGTAGGTAATAAAATAATTTTAGCACCTGAAATGAGAAAAATTGAGAAGAAAAATAATACTACTTTACATATATCATCAATACAAGTACATCATGGTCACAGTATGATTAGACCAGAGGTAATAAAAAATATAAAACAAGATGTAAAATTTGGATATGGCGAGGATTCAAAATTTGTAAGAGAAGTAATTCGTAAAGGGTATAATGTGATCTATACTGATGATAGTTTATCACACTATTATTTTAAAAGAAGTGCAACTTTTAGTAAATAATTTTATATATTTATAAAAATAATAAATATATATTATTAATAGATATAACTATGCAAAGTTTTAAAAATTTAAGTGGTGCAATGATAATATATAATAAACTTTTACAACATAAAGTAAGAGATGTTTTTATGTATTCAGGAGGAGCTATTATGCCTTTAATAGATTGTTTTTATCAAGGTCCTATAAAATATTATATTAATTCTCATGAACAGAACTGTGGTCATGCTGCTACAGGGTATGCCAAATCATCAAATAAAACAGGTGTGTGTATAGTAACAAGTGGTCCAGGATTAACTAATTTGATTACTCCGATATTAGATGCTAATAATGACTCAACGCCTTTAGTTGTATTTTCAGGACAAGTTCCAATAAAAGCGATGGGTTCATGTGCTTTTCAAGAAGCACCTTCAGTTGAAATAACTAAACATATTACAAAATGGTCATATTGTGTTAAAGATGTTTCTGAACTACCATATGTAGTAGATAAAGCATTTTGGCTGGCAAATAATAATAAGCCAGGTGCTGTTCATATAGATTTACCAAAATGTGTAATTACTAGTAAATTAAATAAAGATTATAAAGAATTTGAAAAAAAAATTTTTAAAAAAAAAGAAAATAATTACAATTATGATGAGGTTATAAATTTAATAAATAATTCTAAAAAACCAATTTTATATATAGGTAAAGGAGCTTTAAATGCATCAAATGAATTACGAGAGTTTGCCATTAAATCAAATATACCAGTTACAACAACAATGCATGCGATGGGTGTATTTGATGAAAAACATGAATTGTCATTACAAATGTTAGGTATGCATGGAAGTTATGCAGCCAATCATGCTATTCAAAATTCAGATTGTATAATTTGTATTGGAGCACGATTTGATGATAGAACTACTGGAAATTTAGATTATTATGCCCCAAAAGCTAAAAAAGCTTATCAAGAAGGAAAAGGTGGTATAATTCATTGTAATATTGAAAGTAGTGAAATAAATAAAGTTGTATATAGTAATTATAATTTTTGTATGAATTCTAAAGATTTTATTAATCAAATAAAAATAGGAATACAATATAAAAATAGAAATAGTTGGTTTAAACAAATAAATGATTGGAAATATAAATATCCTTTTAAATTTAATAAAACAAATAAATTAAAAGCTCAAGAAGTTATAAATTCATTAAATAATTTAATTGATGATAAATCTAAATATATATTTACAACTGGAGTTGGTAATCATCAAATGTGGGCGTGCCAATTTATAAAATGGTCATATCCAAAAAGTATAATTTCTTCGGGTTCTTTAGGTGTTATGGGTGCAGGACTACCATATGCTGTTGGAGCTCAAATAGCTAATCCTAATAAAAATGTAATTTTAATTGATGGAGATTCAAGTTTTAACATGACTTTAACTGATTTAAAAACAGTTAAAGAACATTCATTACCAATTAAAATTATAATTATGAATGATGGAAATCAAAACATGGTTCGAGTTTGGGAACAATTATTTTTTAAAAAAAGAATAACTGCAACCGAAAATCATAGAAATCCAAATTATTGTGAATTGGCAGGTAGTTATGGTATTAAGTCATTAAAATGTGTAAATTCAAATGAGCTTGATTTTAATATTAGAAAATTTTTAGAATCCAAAGAATCTATTCTTTTAGAATGTATAGTAGAAAGTGATAAATGTTTTCCTTTAAATCCACCTGGAACAGCTTTAGATAATTTAGTTTTAGAAGATTTAGATATTAATTTAGGTAATGAAATACCTAGTTAGTTTATTATTTTATTTTGAATTAACTAGCTTATTTACTATTTATTAAAAAATTTATTTATATAATATTTTATTCTTATATGATCATTTTTTTTTACATGATTTCTTACAGGATCATTATCTGAATTATCTAAATTATTTGAATTATCTGAATTATCTGAATTTTGTGATTTATTTTTTAATTTTATATTATTATTATAATTATAATATTGATCTATAGTACTGTCATAAGAAATATTTTTTATAATATTATTATCTGAATTAGTATCGTAAATACCGTACATATTTTTGTTGTTTATAAAAAAAAAATAAAAAAAATACAAAAAAAATCAATTTTTTTTTATAAATATAGGAAAGTAAATACAATGTTACTTTATTATTTACTTTCTTTTAAATGCATCATTCATTTAAAAATTTATTTAGATAATATTTTATGCGTTCGTGTTCGTTTATAATAATTTCATTGTTTGGGTTATTTCGTGAAAAAAATTGGCCATCACTCTGCATTTGAGTGGTTTCATTTATATCGGTCTTGTCGTCTTCATTAACCCTAATTGAATTAATTTCACTTGAATAAGAAATATGTTCTATAATATTATTATCTGAATTAGTATCGTAAATATCGTACATGTTATTTAATTTATTAGTAAGTTGATATTGTTTTTAATATATAAAAAATCAATTTTTTATTTAATATGAAATGAAATACCTAATTAGATAATTTATAAGGGAATGCGTCTAATTTTTTTCAGCACCTGATTTTATCATACATTCTTTCATGTGTTTCGTATATACCCTTTAATTTTTAGATAACCATACATTTTTCTTAAAATAATAAAAAATTGATTTTTTATAATTCTTTTAAAATATTTATAATAAAAAATGTCATCTTTAGAAAGTAATCAAAATGTTGAAGAATCAGGAACTAATGAATTAAAAAAAGATTTTTTTGATCCTTTAGAAATTATAGAAAATCTTAAAGAAGTAGATAAAGAAATTAATAATCTAGCTAAACAAATTACAAATAAAAAAAATGAAAAAGATAAATTATATAAATGTTTATTAAAATTGTCTTCTAAAATGATAAAAGATTTAGAAAAAATAAAAAGTAAGAAAAAGAATCATAGTAAAGGAGGAGGATTATCAGTACCTTATGAAATTAGTGAGGAATTTAAAAAATTTTTAAATTTAGAGAATAAAAAATATTCAAGAGGTGAAATTACTACTATTTTAACAAAAAGTATTAAAGATAAAGGATTAAAAGATCCTGAAAATTCAAAAATTTTAAAATTTACTAAAAAATCAGAAATTTTTAAAATTTTACAAGTAAAAGAAACTGATGGAGATTTAAGAAATTTAAATGATGATGAAATGAGTGATGTAAAAGTATTTGGGGGTATTAATAAATATATTCAACACCATTTTATTAAATAATCAAATGATTAAAAATTATATAAATTAATTAAAGGTTAAAATTTATATTATTTTATTTGTTTAATATATATATATATAAAATTATTATGAATTGTAAAAAAAGATTAGAAACACGTTTTAAAAAATTTAAAAAAATAATAGCTATTGGAGATATTCATGGAGATTTTGATGTATTCCTTAAAACTTTAAGATTGGGAAAAATAATCGATCACAATAATAAATGGATTGCTATTGATACAATTGTTGTACAAATGGGTGATCAAATAGATTCAATTAGGGCCGAATTAATGACTGTAAAAAAAGAGGTAGGAAGATTTAGTTTTTTTAAAATTAATAATTTAATAAAAAAATTAGATAAACAAGCAATAAAAAAAAAATCAAGAATTATTTCGATATTAGGTAATCATGAAATAATGAATTTATTAGGTGATTTTAGATATACAGGAGTAGATCAATTATTAGAAACAACTAATGATATTAATTCATCAGATGAAAATTTAAGAGTAGATAGAAAACAATTTTTTAAAAATAATAAAGATATATTATATGATTTTGCATGTAATAGAAATGTAATAGTAAAAGTAGGTAGTTGGTTATTTGTACATGGTGGATTAATATTAGAAATTATTGAAGAATATAATTTAGAACAAATAAATAAGATAACTTCTAATTGGATTTTAGGAAAAAAAATAAAACCTGAAGATTTTAATAAAATACTTGGTTTTAATCCAAAATCACCACTATGGAATAGAGATTTTGGTGGTTCTGATGTTGATTGTGATTATTTATATAAAACATTAAATTTTATAAATGTAAATCATATGGTTATCGGACATACAATCCAATCAAAAGGTATTAATTCAGTATGTAAAAAAAAATTATGGCGTTCAGATGTTGGATTATCAAACAGGAAATTTTCTGATGATACCAAAAAAATTGAAATTATAGAAATTATTGATGATGGTAAAAAAATAAATGTTTTAAATTATGATGATTACTTATTATATAATGAAATATTTAAAAGTAAATTAAAAAAAATTTCTATTATAAGTGGTGAATTAGTAGAAAATAAAATAAACCCAGATATAATAAAAGAGTCATCAAATATAACAATTTTAAATGATAAATATAAATATTTAGAAATATATAAAAAAAATTGAAAAAATAAATATTTTTAGCTTATAAAATTAAATAAAGAAATATGTTAAATCAAAATAATTTAAATGTTGAATGTACATTTAATATTACTAAACATTCTATTATAAGGCATAAAGAAAGAACAGATAAAAGTAAATATTCAAAATTATCTACAGTTGTGAGAATTTTAGAATTAGCAATGAAAGATAGATATAATTTAATTAAAAATTTAAAAAAATTTATTATAGTTTTTAATAAATGGAAAAATAAAAAAAAAATTTTTAAGCATGAAGGAAAATGTATATTATTATATGAAGAAAATGATAAAATTTATAAAATTTCATGCGGTATTAATATAATTACTAATAAAAAAAAAAATCTATTTTATATATCATTTACTTTTCCAACTTTTATGAATGTTTGGAATAATGCTATAAATTATATAAGTGAGCTTAGAAAAATAAAAAGTAATGCAATTACAAATAATATGGTAGTATCTGTTGAAACTCAAAAGAAAAGTTATAATATTTATATTACACCTGATAATTAATTAATTAATTATTAGTTTTTTTTTCTTGATTATATTTATAACATGGACGATAACTTGATAATTAAATTATTAAAAAAATTAAATCCAGAAACTAAAGTAGTAAAGAACGATTTAAGTAGTAAAAAAAAATTAAAAGAAATTTCAAGTAGAGTAGGTAAAAACTTAAGAAAAACAAATCAAAATTTAAATACATATGCAGAAATAATAAAGGAAATTTTAATAAAAAATAATCCAGATAAAAGAGATTTTATTATGTTAGTTAATAATGGATTAAATAGTTCATCTCAAAAAATTAATGATACTTATAATAATGTACATGAATTAAAACTGATATTAAATAATTTAAGTCATTATATCAGAGATGATTTAAGAGATGATTTAAATCGTATTAATTCGGGTATAGAAATTACTTCAGAGTTAGTTAGAAATACAATATGGGAAGGGCCAAAATTTAATAATACTAGTTTATCTTTAGGAGATAAACTAAGAGATATATTAGATAATATAACTCATAGTTTTAGAAGTGATAGTTTAAATACAAGTTTAGAACAGAATAGAAAACGAGTGCTTGATAGTCAAACACAATTAGAAAATGAAAGTCGCCGTTCAGAATTAGAAGTTAAAAGATTAGAAAAAGTAATTTATGATTTAAGAAAAGAATTAGAAAAATTAGAATATAAATATAAAAGTAATGATGATAAAAAAGTAGAGGCAGAAAGATTAGAAATAAAATTAAGTGGAATTGTATCTGATTTAGAAAATAAATTTTCTTTAGTAAATAAACAAAAAAGTGAATTAAATTCTAAAATAAATGAATTTGGACAAAGTAATTCAGTATTAGAACAAGAAAAAAATAGATTAAATGATTCATTATTAAAATTAGATACTGAATTAGAATTATCCAGAAACCAAATTAGTGAATTAAAACAATATAAAAATAAAATAGATCAACAAAATACTGAATTATCAAATAAATATGATAGTATTATTAGTCAAAAAAGACAATTATCTGATGAGATGAGTATTACTAATAAAGATCAGTTAAAAAATATTAATACTTTAGAACAAACAATTAAAACATTAAATGCTCAGTTAGGTTCATTGACTCAAGATCATAGTAGTTTAGAAAAAGAGAGAAATAGCTTATTACAATTAAGTGAAAGAAATACATTTGAGGATTTAAAAAAATTATTAATAAAATTAAAAAGAAGTAGTAAAATAAATGATGATGAATCAAATATACTTGCAAAAATTTTATGGAGTGAAAATAAACAAGTACGTGAAATGATGACTTCAAAACCATTAACTAGAGTAAGACAACCATCTTCAGCATCTTCATTAAGAAGATCAACTTCAACACCTACTACCGTAATGCCCCAATATACAAGTTCTCAAATGTCTGCAACTCCCGTAATACCCCAATATACAAGTTCTCAAATGACTGCAACTCCCGTAATGCCCCAATATACAAGTTCTCAAATGACTGCAACTCCCGTAATACCCCAATATACAAGTTCTCAAATGACTGCAACTCCCGTAATGCCCCAATATACAAGTTCTCAAATGACTGCACCTCAAGTAGGACAACAATTAACTCCCGTAATGCCCCAATATACAAGTTCTCAAATGA
>Ga0206127_1000990_pt1 | contig 32267 bp, 28 predicted proteins | sample Helgoland_Spring_6_FD_148646 | JGI IMG/M metagenome (GOLD analysis project Ga0206127, IMG submission 148646) | Pelagic subsurface seawater microbial communities from Kabeltonne, Helgoland, North Sea - Helgoland_Spring_Bloom_20160419_1 | ecosystem: Environmental > Aquatic > Marine > Epipelagic ...
AATTTATTTAACTTATTTTTTAAAAACCCTTTCATGAGCGATATATTTCGCGGTAAAAAAATGTCACTGGTTAACGAAACCAAAGAGTCAGACATTGTTATAGACTGGGTAAACGGAACAGTTACACTGCTGTTAATGGAGGAATTTATTATGTTCACAGGCGACAAGCTCAGTCTTACTAAAATAGAAAACGATTTTCTAGAAATCAACTTTAATAGTGCAGTGGGTTCCGTCAATAAGCTCGATAAACAAACCTTGGATGAGCTTCATCAGGCATTACTTATTGCACAACAACAGGATGTTGCTGGCTTGATCTTAACTAGTAGTAAGAACGCGTTTATCGTTGGTGCAGATATTACTCAGTTTAAGCAGATGTTTGATGCCTCTGAAGAGCACTTTTTAGACTCTGCTAGTCATATCAACGGCATGATGTCGTGCATCGAAGACATGCCATTTCCTACTATTGTCGCAATTAATGGTTTTGCCTTGGGTGGCGGTTTAGAGGTTTGCTTAGCCTGCGATGCTCGCATAATATCTACGCAGGCGCGTATAGGACTTCCTGAAACCGGTCTAGGTATCCTTCCAGGCTGGGGCGGTACCGTTCGTTTGCCACGCTTAAGTGATTTTGCCACTGCCTTAGAATGGATAACGTCCGCACGTCAATACAGTGCACAAAAAGCCTATAAATCCGGTATTGTCGATCAGGTAGTTGAGCCTGAAAATCTTCGCTCTGAGGCCCTTTCTTATTTAGCGAATATGGCCTCTGGTGAAATTGATTATTGTCTAGTTCGTAAGCGCAAATTATCTCCTGTAAACCAAGGGCAAGCGGAAATTGATGCCATTGCTAATATGGCCAAAGCCATGGTGTTGGATAAGACAGCCGGTCACTATCCTGCGCCCATACGTGCAATCGATCTAATCACTGAATCCGCTTCACTTACCCGTGACCAAGCGATCAAAAAAGAAGCAAGTGTTTTCTATGAGCTCTCACAAAGCCCTGAGGCGCGCGCTTTAATTGGACTGTTTGTCGGTGACCAGTATGTCGCTCGTAAGGCACGTAGCTATGCCAAAGCTTTATCACAGCCACTGCCCGAAATTTCACATGGCGCTGTTGTTGGTGCAGGAATCATGGGTGGGGGTATTGCCTACCAATCGGTGACTAGAGGCTGTCCTGTTGTTATGAAAGATATAGCTCAGCCGGCATTAGATTTGGGTATCAGTGAAGCTCAAAAACTTCTGGGTAAAGCGGTATCCAAGGGCAAATTAGATGAGGCTAAGGCCTCGAGCGTCTTGGCCATGATTAATCCCACCCTGGACGATAACGATCTGCAAAATACGGAATTTGTAGTTGAAGCTGTAGTTGAGCATCTACCGGTCAAAAATGCGGTTTTATCCGCACTTGATAAACAATTAGCAGATGATGCGATTATTGTTTCCAATACTTCCAGTATTTCGATTAATCAATTAGCAAAGTCCCTAGAAAAACCTGAGCGATTCTGTGGTATGCACTTTTTTAATCCAGTGCATGTTATGCCTCTCGTGGAGGTTATTCGAGGTGAGCATACATCAGACCAAACCATTGCAGCAGTCTGTAACCACGCGCTTCGGCTTGGGAAAAAGCCGATTGTGGTTAATGATTGTTCCGGATTTTTAGTCAATAGAGTGCTATTTGCTCAATGCTTCGCTATGGAGTTATTGTTGCGTGATGGCGTTAGCTTTCAGCAGATAGATCAGGTGATGGAGCAATGGGGCATGCCAATGGGGCCTGCATATTTAATGGATGTGGTTGGCTTAGATACCATTGTGCACTGTTATTCTGTGATGTCGCAGGGTATTCCTGAGCGTTTTGTTAATGATGTCACAACTCCTACAGAGTCTCTATTAAATGCCGGTCGACAGGGACAAAAAAATGGCATGGGTTACTACAGTTACTCAGCAGGAAAGGGCGGTCGTCCTGAAAAAAATGTGGATACCCAGAGTATTGAATTACTTGAGTCGATTTCAGGTAAGAGCATAGAAATTAAGCCTCAGACAATTATTGATAGGCTGTTACTACCCCTAGCAATTGAAATGAATCATTGTATAGAAGAAGGCATTGTGGATTCTGCTATCGAAGCCGATATGGCACTGATATGGGGTGTAGGATTTCCGCCATTTAGAGGAGGAATCTGTCGCTGGATGGATGAGCAGGGGCTTGAGGCAATATGTCATAAAGCCGACAGCTATAGCGGCATAGGCGAGCTTTACAGGCCTACACAATCAATGCGCGATATGGCGAGTGCGGGTAATAAATATTACCCTTAGCTTCTTGGTGCAGGGTCACCCTGAATAAACGGACCGTCGACACAGATACGCTTACCCTCTGGAGTTGCACAGGCACCACAGATACCCACACCGCATTTGGTGAGATAGTCAATTGCGCTATGAATCTGATGGTCTCCACAAAATTCACGCTGAACCGCTGCAGCCGCATGAACCATAGGTGCTGGGCCACAGTTGTAGAACATGATGTTTTCAAGTTCTTGCTTAGACATTTCTTGGAGGCGTGCGCGTAGCATTTCAGTGACAAAACCTTTAAAGCCCATGGTGCCATCATCTGTCGCTATATGAACATCAGCAATTTTTTGGCATTCATCAAGATAATAATGACGCTCTGCAGTTCTGGCGCCGGTAAATATCTCTGCGTTGCCAAAATCCCTAGCCAACTGATAGACAGCGGCAAGACCAGTACCACCGGCAACCGCCATAATCTTAGCGTCTTCATGGGGCTGAACGGCTATACCATGAGGGCCTCGAACATAGACCTCAGTCCCTACCTCAAGGTCCATTAGTGCATGAGTAAAAATACCCACATCAATAACGGCTAACTGGAAGGGATCATCGGATAAGGCAGAGAAAGGTTTCTCGCCAACACCGGGCACCCAAAGAAAAACAAATTCACCAGCTTGAATATTAATTTTACGATCAAAGGTGAGTACACAGATGTCTTCACAGATGCGCTCATTTTTCACCAATACTACCGGTTCAAAATTCATGTCAATGTCGTAGCGAATATGATTTTCAGCTTTATTGGAAGCAAAGCAAATATCAGATTCTAACTGGTTAAAGTAATCAGACATTTCAGCAGTGGTCATGCCAGTTAGAGCAGAACCAACGCCAACAATGTCAGCACCTGCATCCATAGTCTCACGGACATCAGCCGCGCTACTAATACCACCACAACCAATAATAGGTAAATCACAAACCGCCCGTATTTCACGAATACACTTAAGCGCAATAGGCAAAACTGCCTTACCTGACATACCACCTGCACCGTTACTTAATACTGGATGACCATGCGCAGAGGTATAGCCAGGCCCTAGCGTATTGATAGCACAGATAGCATCGGCACCACCCTCAACAGCGGCTAAGGCTATTTCAGCGATATTGGGTGTGTTGGGGGTTAATTTCGGTACTACAGGTATATCCACCACCGCTTTCACAGCCGCAGTAATTTCACGAACTAGTTCAGGATCTTGACCCATAGCCATTCCATAACCGGTGGCATGAGGACAAGACAAATTTAACTCTAGGCCGTCTGAAACTGGCGCCATAATTTTCGCCACTTCAACAAATTCCTCAACACTTCCGCCAAAAATCGAGGTTAACAAAAAGCGATCTTCTGGTACCTTCAAATCAGCCATTAATTCGGCAGCAACAGAGGCACCAGGGTTGGTTAACCCAACCGCATTCACAAAGCATCCCGGTGCATACTGGCTATAGACAGGCTCGCGATTACCCGCACGTGACTCTAAGCCAACACTTTTCGTAGTGATGACGCCAATCTGCGGAATATCATCAAAAGTCGCTTGGATTATTGAGGCTGCCGTAGTAACAATGCCCGATGGAATTGTGAAAAGGCCAGAGATGTTTTTGCCGAGAAATTCTGTATTCAAGTTGATTAGCTCAAAGAAAATTAAAAACAATCGTTATACGGCCAATTATACCGATTTTATTAAATTAATCTGCCTTGATAGGCTAAATATCAGCAAATATTTTGTTATAGTTTTAGGATTAATGATGAATTACAACAAAAAGGATCATGTCGAGTGAAGATCAAAGTCACGAATATTTCTATCTTAGTAGGGCTCATGCTTTTATGTAGTGGCCTTGCTGTAAGTGCTGATAGCTCCGTGGGTAGTTCTACTGATACTTTTATTGATAAAAATGCACGCTTTCATCCAGTTATTAGTGAACTGGGGTTGGTGGTTTCTCAGGAGGCTATTGCTAGTCAGGTCGGTGCTGATATCCTCGAGGCAGGTGGTAATGCAATTGACGCTGCTGTCGCCACCGGATTTGCTTTAGCCGTCACCTTACCCAGAGCGGGTAATCTTGGTGGTGGTGGCTTTATGATGGTGTATTTAGCAAAAGAAAATAAAACCATTGCCATTGATTATCGCGAAATGGCCCCTTTGTCTGCTGATAGAGATATGTTTTTAGATTCAAAGGGCGATGTTGATAATGAAAAGGCACGTTTTAGTGCACAGTCCTCTGGTGTTCCCGGCACTGTTGCGGGTTTACTGCATGCACTTGAGCAATATGGCACTCTGTCTATATCAGAGGTATTAAAACCCGCTATAAAATTGGCTAGCCAGGGGTTTAAAGTCAATCATGATCTTGCCGATTCGCTGGGTCTAGGCACCAAACGGCTATATCAGCATGCCGCATCTAAAAACTATTTCTATAAAGCAGAGGGTGAATACTATCTGCCCGGTGAGCTATTGATTCAGTCGGATTTAAGTTCGACGCTCCAAAAAATATCAGACAAAGGTACTTTTGGATTTTATAAAGGTAACACCGCTGAGCTTATTGTTGCGCAAATGCAACGTTCAGGCGGACTGATAACTCTTGATGATTTAGCGAGTTATAAGGTGGTTGAACGTGAGCCTGTGTGTGGCTCATATCGTCAATATTCTCTCTGTGCTATGCCGCCACCTTCTTCTGGCGGTATACATCTCATCCAGATGTTAAATATTTTAGAAAACTTTGACCTAAAAAAGATGGGTCATAACTCTGCTACTTATTTACATCATTTGATAGAAGCCATGCGTTCTGCCTATGCTGACCGTAGTCTGTATCTAGGTGACCCAGATTTTACGCCTGTGCCGGTAAAACAACTGATTGATAAAACCTATGCTCGATCGCTCAGTCAAGCAATTAGCATTAACAAATCTCGCCGTTCGAAAGATGTATACCCCGGCCTTGATAAGTGGGTAGCCTCACACCTCAACGAAAGCGAAGAGACTACCCATTATTCCACCTGGGATAAGCAGGGCAATGTTGTCAGTAACACCTATACATTAAATTTTGCCTATGGCAGTGGTATAGCGGTGGAGGGTGCAGGTTTCTTATTGAACAATGAAATGGACGACTTTTCTGCTAAACCGGGTTCAGCCAATGGCTATGGTCTAATTGGCGGGACTGCAAACGCCATACAGCCTAAAAAGCGTCCCCTGTCCTCAATGACACCCACCATTTTATTTGATAGCAATAACAACCCCATTCTCGCCACCGGAACGCCTGGCGGGAGTACCATTATTACAATCGTTATGCAGATGATTCTTAATACCATTGAATTTAATATGGGGATTGCTGAGGCTACTGCCGCCCCAAGAATTCATCATCAATGGCTTCCTGATACTGTTAGCTATGAAAATGGTATCCCCATTGATAGCCTAAATATACTCTCAGGAATGGGACATAACATTTCACCAAAAGCCCGAGTGCTTGGTTCTACTCAAAGTATTGCTTCAAAATCTAGTTTCCTAGAGGGCAGTGCTGATCCGAGACGGCAGGGCGCGGCTGCGCTACCACAAAAAAAATAAATTTATTAATACATTTTTAAAAAATTATTAATTTACGAATAGATTATCTGTATCTATCTATTTACTGATAACCATTCGTACTTATTTTTGGTGGTATACAAAGCAGTTTTGTAACAATTATAGATCGGTATCTATTTCACATACTTCAAAAGTAATGGACTAGTATTGAGGCGGAAAATGTATCAAGGCTTGATGATTCTTGTGGGTTCTATCGTTGTAGCAGCAGTAAGAGGATTCCCCTTTGCCCCTGGGGCAAGCCCCCGAGATTTACGCTATGCGGTTAAAAATACTCTGAATTACAATTCTAATTCATATAAGTTATTGATAAAATCATCAAAGCTATGAGTAACTAAAGTCATATTTGAATAGTCGGGCTCTTCACCATCATCTTTTTCAAGTTCGTGATCCCAAAAGTAAATTTTATCTCTATTTTTGCTTTTTATTCCTAGACAAATCTGATTGCCCCCTGGGTCACAAGCTATCGGTATAAAGTCAGAATGAACTCTTTTTTCATAGAGCTTTAAATGCTTCAAAAAATCATAACTATCGTTTCTATTTATACCGTAAAACCTTTGAATAGATGAGCCATATTCTTCACCAAAAAAAACGAAAACAATCAGGTTCTGGATATCCACCACCATTTTTTTTGCACAAAAATTTAAAATACAGTTTTGGCAATCTAACATCAATGAAACTTTCTAGTAGCTTTAAAGCATCTTCTGATACTGGTGAGCCTGCATTAATTATTTCAGTCATTATGAGTCTCTATTTATAGGATTTAATTCCAGAAGTAGCTACACCTCCAGTATGGCGACCAGGATCATGTAAATCAAAAGGAATTAATAGTAACAATTCTGACAATCCTAATACCGATCAAGAAAATAACAAAGAACAAACAACAAACAACCTCTTCAGATTTGGTTATCAACGAAAAAAATACCAAAGCTGACAATGAACGGGATAATTCCAAACAAAGAAAGTCTGATTTAGACCCCAATTAAAAAGACGATAAAGCGCCAGTAATTTCAGGATCTCCAATTCTCAAGATAGAGCGGGGTGCCTTTTATTTTAATAGTCAAAGTAACACATACAATCAGGTGATAAAGTCTTTCTGTCAAGAACTTCAAGGTGGTGAAACCCCTTGCTCTAAATCAGAAAATTGGAATACAAAACAATATTTTGTTTCATTGACCAATTGTATAGATATTTCTGGCTACTTTAATGGTGGTAATGATTGGAGATTATATTTTAAGGGCGTCTCTGAAACTGCAGCACCAATTTTATTTAAGGGCCATAATCCACATACTGGTGAATTTGGTGATAAGATTTACCGAAAGGGTTATCCAGAATGATCTAAGCTACATTGGCTCTGTGTTGTTGTATGTTTTATTAGCGCCTGAGGCCAAATTTATAGTTGCCTCACGGCGCTCCCCAGTCTCATCAACAAGTTCGGGGTATTTTGGCTGTGTCATAAATTCCCCACACATCTATTTCTAAACCAAATGAGTTATTAAAACTTTCTGAGAATATAACGTCTAGTACTATAACCATTAAACAAAATTTATATGTGGAATTTTTAATACTTGAGATTCAACGCGGCACACGCAATGATTTAGATGAAGGACTCAGTGAATCAGAACACCTCTTCGAAAGCAGAGAATTAACTATAACCTCGCCATCAGGCACAAAATTTTCTCATACAATTACTGGTAGTGATTTCGAAGGATTGTTCCATGATGCAACTGGCGACGTTAAATTTTTAAAAATTTTAGCGAATCAATTTTTTGGAGAGGATAGTGCTGGCGATTGGACAATAACTCTAAGTGAAGGTAATAAATATAATGAAGAAGTATTGGAATGGGCACCTACAATCTATGGCACTGAAACCGATATATCCAAAAACCCCACTGCAGAGCCAAACCAGACGAGAAACTAAACCAGTTCTCCATTGTGGTATTTAACCGACTTGTTTTTGTTGATTTTAAACTTTTAGACTGGACACACTCAATCTACGGCACCAAAACCGATATAAGAAAAACTACCGAATAATAATTAATCGTTCGTACCAATTAACTCAAATTAAGCTTAATATTACAAAGCACTGAATTCTCTAGAAAATCCCAAAAAAACTAAACTCTATTCATCTATTAATAGCAAAGCGTACTATTTTTAATCAGTATCGCTTATGTTTTTATCAAGCCAAATTAAATGGCATTAGATTAAAGATTAAAAAGCATAGTACAGATTTTACCTATGTTTTTTAAACGAATAACGCTGGAGATTGTTATGCACAAGGGAATGTTATCAGGGCTATCGAGCCTTAAATGGGTATTGTTATGTTTACTACTTTCAGGCTGTCCAGGTACTGAAAAACCACCAACACCAACACCAACATCAACATCAACACCAATACCAATACCACCACCTCCTTCTCCTAGCCCAGAGATCACCGTCACAGGCCAAATTATGTTGGGTCCAGTGGTAAGAGGGCACAGCCTTCAGATAGTGATATACGACACCGAAATGAACGAGCTTATTCGGCCAAAGATCGGTCTTGATGGGGGTTACGGTTTCACCCTCAAAGATTATGAGGGTGGTGTTATAGCCCAGGTAACCTCAACCAAACCACAACAAGAGTGCTCAGCCGGCGATTATATTGATGAAGCAACCGCTAAGCCAAAGTGTCTAGGAAATAATACCATTCTTAGTGCAACTGTTTTAAAACGTGATGACGATAACAACGAAAACCAAGCCAAGTTACATACAACCCCTGTTACAACAGTTGCAGCAATTAATGCCGGCATAGGTATAAGAAATGATGGAACAATTACAGTCGCTGAAAAACTTAAAGAAACTACAATTACTCAGTCCAATAAAACAATTGCTCGAGCATTGGGTTTAGGCGATCAATCTGTTGCTGAATACAAGCCAAGTTCAATTATAACGACTAATCAAAAATTTCAATCCTGTAATGCCTATTGCCTTGCCCTTGCATCTTTATCAGGCGCTGAGGCGGAAGGACAAAGTTTAAACGACATCACCAGAAAAATATCCTCTAATTTAAATGACGAAGGTAAATTAGGTGCTTCTATTGAGGATATGATGGTCAGAGGTATACAAAAGGTTGCTGAAAAAGTTCAAGCAACTTCTGCCTCAACTACTGATTACAAAACAATTTTGACTAACTTATCAAACTATCAGTACAAATTCAAAAATTCTAAGTTATCCGTAGATCTTACAAAAACATTGCCTAGGCAACCAAAATTTATTAACGACAATACAACAATAAACCGAGAACCCACATGGGAGTGGGAATCTGGGGGATCTGGTAATAAGAGGTATAGGTATATCTTAAAAAATTATGGATCACAAGATTGGACAACCTCTGATGAATCTTACTTTAAACAAGATACCCAGCTAAAACCAGGAAAATATACCCTACTTGTCCAAGAAGGCGACCTTAATGATAAGGATGTATGGAGTAAAGTCAGTGAGTCCACAATAGAGGTAGTAGATTTAGACAAAGTCAAAATTGGAGAAGGTCTTATAACGGGTAAGTTATTACAGGGTACGCTTTTGCGTGTTGACATTGGAAATATAAAAGATCCTAACGGAGTTAAAAAGGATAGTATTTCGTATCAATGGATTTTAGATGGTGAATTAATCAATCCCAATAAAGGGGAATTTTCACTGAATCAGGGTCAAGTAGGCAAGAATATAAATGTAATAGTGCGCTATGAAGATTTGCTTAACAATTTTCATTACATTAAGAGTAACATAAGCGAAAAAATTAAAGATGTAAAAGTTAATGGCATCCTACCAACGGTTAAAGATGCTATAGAGTCGGGTGCACAGCTCATCGATGGGGATTTTGATATCAAAGTAACCAAAACAAAACCTAACAAATTTCCTGTCTGTTGGGGAGAAAAAATTGATACAATATCCAGTGAAAAGTTTAGTGATTTCAAGGATAAGGTAAGACAGATTGTTTCTAATAGTTGGTCTACTTACGCAATGGTAGATTTTGTTGGTTGGGGTGACTGTGAAACTAATGATTCCAGAGAAACAACAAAAATTCAAATTGCAGATTCTGGAGCCCATTATTTTCAAATGGCAAATAACAGAATTGTCTTTACCAAAGAGATAGTCAATTATTTAATACCTGACTCTATTGTAGTTCATGAGTTTGGGCATTTGCTTGGATTAATGCATGAACACGAACGTTATGACAGCTATAGATATGGTTCTATAAAAAAAGATAAAAACAAAAAATACTGTCAAGATTTGGAGGCTGGTTGGCCTCGAAAAATGGATTCGGAGCTAATTAATTATTTAGAGTTCAAGACTAAACATGAATATGATTATGACCCTTATTCTATAATGAGTTACTGCGGCATATTTCGCACCAAAGGCAAATTATCACTGACAGATATTAAAAAAGTACAAAAAAAATATGGACCCAGAGCAGACAGTTTAATGATGTTTAAGGAAAAACCCTTTACAGGTTTTTATAAAAGCTCAGTGAATTTCACCTATTATCAGTATGGTAAGCTTGAAAATTCTGGCGATAATATTGCTTTTATAATCCAACCTAATGAAACTGCAGAGTACCTTAATATAAAGCATGCTAATGGTATGAATACACTCGTAAATTACAGTAAGAAAGAAAAATTGCAAAATAAAACTTTAATCCCGTTAAGCGATAATGCAATATCGATTTGTAAACTTAAATTAAACACAGCTAACACAGCTAACACAGCTAACACAGCTAACACAGCTAACACAGCAGAAATTACCCCTTTAAGTACGTGCACAGTTTTTGAGGAAAAATATTATGTGGACTACAGAGCCTTTTATTTTAATAGTCAAAGTAACACATACAATCAGGTGATGAAGTCTTTCTGTCAAGAACTTCAAGGTGATGAAACTCCTAGGTCTAAATCACACAATGGGAAACAAAAACAATATTTTGTTTCATTGACCCATTGTATAAATTTTTCTAGCTACTTTAATGATGATAGTAGTGATTGGAGATTATATTTTAAGGGCGTTGGCTACAACGGAAGAATAAAAGATTTAGAGGGCTATTATTTTATAGATGGCCTTATGTTTAAGGATGAATACAAAAACATAAATGATTTACTTCACAAATATAATTTTCGTACCCAGTTAAGGTCATATAAAAACTTTGATAGCAATGGTCAAAAATATAAAAAATATACTGGATTATACAAAGGTAATTATTATATTGATGGCTTGCGAGCCGATAGCCATGATCTTTTCAGCAGAATTGATGAGGACGGACTTAAATTAAATGATTACTTTGCTTTACGTGATGCTAAACTCTATAAAAATGGTTCTGGTTTTAATGGAATAAATCTATCTAAAATAGGAATAAACGAGGGACATTACATTGATGGAATTAACTTTAAATTTGATGGTGATTATGAGTTTGTCAATGGTAAAACTTACAGATTTGAGGATAGTGCAAGCCACTTTAATAATATGGTGCCCTTCCACTATAATGATAATCTAGCGCCCGTGTTAGGGTATCAATTTAATTCTACGTACGTTGCGTCATTAAATGGCTTTAATCCTACAACCTTGGGCAATGGTAAAGACTCGTACTATGCCCGGGGCTACCCAACAACAAAACTCTGCAGAAATAGTTCCAACTGTTCCGATGAAGATGCTTCAATTGAAGATATTTATCAAAAGTTTAAGAACGTAAATTCAGATGACATTTTTGCTTGGATTAGCGTTGCGACTATATATAGCCGATATGGTGAAGATTTAAGTTATGAGGGCACCCCTGATACTGCAGCACCAATTTTATTTAAGGGCCAGAATCCACATACTGGTGAATTTGGTGATAAGGTTTACTGGAAGGGTTATCCAGAATGATCTAAGCTACATTGGCTCTGTGTTGTTGTATGTTTTATTAGCGCCTGAGGCCAAATTTATAGTTGCCTCACGGCGCTCCCCAGTCTCATCCACAAGTTCGGGGTATTTTGGCTGTGTCATAAATTGCGCAAACCAGTCAAGCAGCAACTCATCATCATCAAGGGTTTGATTAAGTAAGGATCTAATTTGCTGTAAATATTCACTAGAGATGGGTTGTGTTGCCATTTCTGGGGTTAACAGGGGGTCGGTAAGCACATCATTGCTATCGCCCTTACTGATTAACTCGGTAGTCAAATCATCGAGCATCTCTGTGACAGTAGGTGCACGAAAGCCAATGGAATAGGTAGTGCAATCACCTATGGCCACGCCGTGATGGCTATACTTCGGGGGTATATACAGCATATCGCCACAATTAAGCGTCCATTTTTCTGTAAACTGTTCGTTGGCTAGAATACGCAAATTAGCATTGGGGAGTAGGGCACTATGATGGTCACAGCGACCGCCTACCGACCATTCACGCTGACCCTCACCCTGAAGCAGGAAAACATCGTAATTATCAAAATGGGGGCCGACATTGCCACCATCGGCCGCATAACTCACCATAATGTCATCTATACGCCAGCGCGGTAGAAAACCAAAATGATTTAAAATCTCAGCGACTTCTGGCACCCACAGATCCACCGCCTGGACTAATAATGTCCAGTCTTTCTCGGGAAGGTTCTGAAATCGCTGCTCATCAAAGGGCCCATGCTCAATTTGCCAGTCCTTACCCACCACTAATCGTGATTCAACCTCGGGTTCTAGGGATAAACCAGCAAGGTCATTGCCATCAACAGGTGGCTGAAAATTAGGTATAGCATTGCGAATCAGCAGCGGTTTTTTTTGCCAGTACTCAGCCAAAAATTCTTCAGCCGAGATGTCGCCTAAAACAGGAAAGCTTTTCATTATGCCCGTTAGATAGTCTTAGCTTGCTGAACCGCATTGCCAATATAGGTACTTGGTAATAGTGCAATTAACTCGGCTTTTGCCTGATCGGGCATGTCTAGGGCTTTAACAAAGGCTTCAATGGTTGCCTGATCTATAGTATTACCACGGGTCAGTGCTTTTAACTTTTCGTAGGGCTTTTCTATACCGTAGCGACGCATTACCGTTTGAATAGGTTCGGCTAGCACTTCCCAGCAGTTATCTAAATCTTCCTGAAGACGAGTTTCATTCAGTTCCAGTTTACTTAGGCCCTTATTAAGTGAGGCATAAGCAATCATGGAATAACCCAGACCAACACCCATATTACGCAGAACAGTTGAGTCCGTTAGGTCTCGCTGCCAGCGTGAGATCGGTAATTTAGCGGTTAGATGGCCATAAAGAGCATTAGCAATACCCATATTGCCTTCGGCATTTTCAAAATCGATAGGGTTGACCTTATGGGGCATAGTGGAAGAACCCACCTCACCGGCAATGGTCTTTTGCTTAAAGTATCCTAGAGAGATATAGCCCCAGATATCGCGGGCAAAATCAATCAGGATGGTATTAGAGCGCGATAGAGCATCAAATAGCTCTGCCATATAATCATGAGGCTCTATTTGCGTAGTATAGGGATTAAAGCTTAACCCTAGGCCTTCGATAAACTGCTGAGCATTGTCCGCCCAATCAATCTCTGGGTAGGCTGAAAGGTGGGCATTATAGTTGCCCACTGCGCCATTGATTTTACCTAAGAGTGGTACTGCGCTTATTTGTTCAAGCTGGCGACGCAAACGATATACTACGTTAGCAATCTCTTTACCCACTGTGGTAGGGGATGCGGTTTGCCCATGAGTGCGGGATAGCATGGGTACATCGGCAAATAGTTTTGCCATCTCTGCTAACTTATCAGTAATCTCTGTCAGCGCTGGCACAACCACCGTATCGCGACCCGTTTTAAGCATTAGCCCATGAGATAGGTTATTGATATCTTCAGAGGTGCAGGCAAAGTGAATATATTCACTCACTGCGTTTAATTCGACATTATCGGCAATACTTTCTTTAATAAAATACTCAACCGCCTTTACGTCGTGATTGGTGGTGCTTTCTATATCTTTAATACGCTGTGCTTGCTCAACCGAAAAACTATCCACTAAGTTATTCAAAAAATCGTTAGCCGCTTTAGAAAAAGGCTGTACTTCGTCTATCTGTGAATGTTGGCTTAGTTGTTGTAACCAGCGAACCTCAACCAAAACGCGAAAACGAATTAAGCCATATTCACTAAAAATATCACGAAACTGAGATGTTTTTGAGCCGTAACGGCCATCAATTGGAGCCACTGCGGTAAGTGCAGAAAGCGGCAAATTTTGCGTAGAGTCTTGCATAAAAAGTTCCAAATTAAATGAGATTTAGAAAAAACCGATTATAACGGGTTTGTCGAGGGATTTCAGGGTTCTATTTAGGGGGTTCAGTAAACTGTTATATCAGTCATTAATCTGAGGCTTGATGATCCGCTATTACTTTTAGAATCGCCTTGCGTTGAATTAAAAGATGGCGGCGTTTGCCACCTAACTGACGCCATAAAAAAGCATTCCTAATAGCTGAGAACAGCATGCATCGAATACGAGTGGCTATGGCAGGTTGCTGGAGATAAACCCCAGCACCCAATACTTGAATCCTTAAGCGCATCTGGCTAATGGTATCCTGATAAAGAGAGGCAACATTACTGTAGACATTTTCATGGGTAATCGAGAAGTGTTGCGCCTGCTGATTAGCGTTATTAATACCATTCTCGATACTCGCTAACATCTCAGGTTTTTTAGCTATCTTACTGGCCAAATGAATAGCCGACATCACATAACTAATAATTTCTTTATGTTGCGCCTCAGCAGCCTTATTGGCACTTTGCATAAACTGGTTCATGGTACTAAAACCCTCTTCAAGGTTTTCTTTAGCGCCATACAAATCTTTTAGTGAACTAGGGTTTTGATTGAGTAATGTGGCCATAGCAAACTTGGTTTTTATAGCATCACTTTTACCGGTATAAGCAAGCTTATAGACCTGACCCGCTGATTGAAATATTGCAGCAAGTGCTTGAGTTTGTTGATAGGTTGGCTTTGATAACAAAGTTCGGTCTCTACAAGGTTAAAGGGATGAGTCGTCTGGTTGCTGCCAGGTTTTATCGATTACAGCGCCGCCAAGGCAATGATCACCTTGATAAAAGACCACAGACTGTCCGGGTGTAACTGCACGTTGAGGTTGATCAAATATTACATGACAATTACCAGAGGCATCTAAAGTCAGATTACACAGCTGATCGGGCTGACGATAACGGGTTTTGGCATAGCATTGTAAGATACCATCGGCAGGCGCAGCATTAATCCAATGCACATCAGAAGCCATAAGATTATTAGTATAAAGTAGGGGATGCTCAACACCCTGACCCACGATAAGACAGTTGTTTTTGAGATCTTTTTGTAAGCTAAACCAAGGCTCATCGCCAGCATCCTTAACGCCACCAATACCCAGACCCTGACGTTGTCCTAGGGTATAGAACATAAGACCTTGATGTTCTCCCATATCAACGCCCTCTGGGGTTACCATGCGACCCGGTTTCGCAGGCAGATATTGATTGAGAAAATCACTAAAGCGTCGTTCACCTATAAAGCAGATGCCGGTACTATCTTTTTTCTTTGAGGTGACAAAGCCATTATCTTCGGCAATTTGTCGCACCTCCGATTTATCTAATTCACCCACTGGAAACAATGATCGACTAATCGCCGACTCTAGCACCGCATGTAAAAAGTAACTTTGATCTTTATTATTGTCTAAACCTTTGAGAAGGGTAGCTTGACCGTTGTGATCGCCACGACGCACATAATGGCCTGTAGCAATATATTGTGCGCCTAGCATTTCTGCATACTCTAAAAACACTTTAAATTTAATTTCTCGATTACACAGAATATCTGGGTTAGGCGTTCTACCGGCTTTATATTCTTCAAGAAAGTGCTCAAATACATTGTCCCAGTAGTCAGCAGCAAAGTTTGCTGTATGAAGTGGGATGCCAATTTTATCGCATACCTGTTGTGCATCCTCTAAATCTTGAATCGCCGTGCAGTATTCTGAGCCGTCGTCTTCATCCCAGTTTTTCATAAATAGGCCTTCAACCTCGTAACCCTGCTGTTTTAAAAGCAGAGCCGCGACTGAACTATCTACACCACCGGACATGCCGACGATAACTTTTTCTGAATTACTCATACTGTTTTATGGGGCCTTGTTTTGAGCGTGCATACTATAAGCGGTTGCGGAATAGATCCAAAGGAAAAACCGATCCCTGATTAAAGTCTTTTACGCATTCAAGAACCAACTCGCTTCGAAGCTTGTCGGCACTGTTATTAATTTCATCCTCGGATAACCATACAACCTCATCAATATCTGAATCTATTGTCGCCTCTTGATCTTGTGATACAGCTATTGCTGAAAAAGCCAGACGGTAATAGGTTATGCCACTGACTTTCACTTTACTGCTATAAATACCAATCAGGTTTTTAATTTCTACATGCCAACCAGTTTCTTCATAAGTCTCTCTAATTGCGGCATCAATAATATCTTCACCAGGCTCAACATGTCCTGCAGGTTGATTGATAACGCTGCGACCAAACTCTGTCTCTTTGACCATTAAAAATAAGTTATCGCGCTGAATAACAGTGGCAACCGTTAGATGAATTTTGTCGGGCATAACTAGTTTTTTTCCTTTAGATACTGGGTATAAATCTCAGTAGCATTACGGCCTGTAATCTGTTTCATCTCACCCAGCGACAATGAACCTAAACTGAGGCTGCCAATGCGAGAGCGAACTAGACGAAGGGTAGGGAGGCCAACAGCGGCGGTCATACGTCTTATCTGTCGGTTTCGCCCTTCAGCTATGCTGATCTCTAACCAGCTGTCAGAAACGGTTTTTCGTTGTCTAATGGGCGGAACCCTGTCCCATAGATCAGGTGGTGCCATAGGCCTACAACTTATGGCTCTCGCCGGTCCATCTTTAAGCTCAACGCCATCAAGAAGGGATTGGCAGTGTGAAGTATCCACTGTCCCCTCAACCTGTGCCCAATAGGTCTTGGTTAATTTATGCTTCGGATGGCTAATTAATGACTGTAGTTGACCATCATCGGTGAGCAATAACAGACCCTCAGAATCATAATCGAGGCGTCCAGCCGGATAAATTTCTTTTATATGGATAAAATCAGCAAGCGTTTTTCGGCCTGTTTCGTCGGTAAATTGACTCAACACATGGTAGGGTTTGTTAAATAACACCAATTTTGACACTGTTTTTCCTCTAAAAGACACATTCTATAGGAAACAGACTTAAAAAAGCGGATAAAAAGGTGTAAAATCGCGGCGTTTAGAATTTCACTCATACAACATCACTCCTTGGAGAATCTTAATGGGATATCAGCATATCCAGATTCCACAATCTGGCGAAAAGATTACAGTTAATAGCGACCTCAGCCTCAATGTACCCAACAACCCAATTATTCCTTATATTGAAGGGGACGGTATTGGATTTGATATTACTCCGGTAATGATCAGTGTTATCGATGCTGCTGTTAAAAAAGCCTATGCTGGCGACAAGCAAATCTCATGGATGGAAGTATTCTGTGGTGAAAAAGCTGCTGGTAAATATGATGGCGATTGGTTTCCCGCTGAAACTCTAGAAGCCATTAAAGAATATGCTGTTTCTATTAAGGGCCCATTAACAACCCCTGTGGGCGGTGGTTTTAGATCGCTTAACGTTGCACTTCGTCAAGAGCTTGATCTTTTCGTCTGTCAGCGTCCTGTTCGTTGGTTTAATGGTGTTCCATCACCAGTTAAAGAGCCGAACAAAGTTGATATGTGCATCTTCCGTGAGAATTCTGAAGATATCTACGCGGGTATCGAATGGAAAGCAGGCACAGAGGAAGCCGGTAAAGTAATCGACTTCTTGCAAAATGAAATGGGTGTTAAGAAAATCCGTTTTGATCAAAACTGTGGTATTGGTGTTAAGCCTGTATCTGAACAGGGTACAAAGCGCTTAGTTGCTAAGGCTATACAGTACGCTGTAGATCAAAACAAAGATTCAGTTACTCTAGTGCACAAAGGTAACATCATGAAGTTTACCGAAGGTGCATTCTGCGAGTGGGGTTACGAAGTAGCCCGAGAGCAGTTTGGTGCTGAGCCATTAGATGGCGGCCCTTGGCATTTCATCGTCAACCCAAACAATGGCGAAAAAATTATCATTAAAGATGTTATTGCCGATGCTATGCTTCAGCAAATCATTCTTAGACCAGACGAATACAGCGTACTTGCTACTTTAAATCTAAATGGTGACTACATCTCTGATGCCCTAGCAGCACAGGTAGGTGGTATTGGTATCGCTCCGGGTGCAAACCTTTCTGATAACGTGGCAATCTTTGAAGCTACCCACGGCACAGCACCTAAGTATGCGGGTCAGGATAAGGTTAACCCCGGTTCACTGATCCTTTCTGCTGAAATGATGCTACGTCATCTTGGGTGGTTTGATGCAGCTGACTTGGTTGTTTCAGGCATCGAAGGTGCTATTTCAAACAAAACAGTCACCTATGATTTTGAACGCCTTATGGACGATGCCATACTTCAGTCTTGTTCAGAATTTGGTAATGCTATTATTGAAAATATGTAATATCCGCTGAATATGACTCCCAGATTAAGATCACTTAATCTGGGAGTCTGTTGTTTTTTTAAGTCTGTTAGACCTCTATTTTGTAATACAACTTTGTTACTTATGATTCTGAGGTTTTTGTTCTAAAGGTATTACATTGATTGCATGTAAGCCTTTTTCCCCTTCTTGAATCTCATAATCTACTAACTGTCCAGCCTTGAGTGTTTTATAGCCTTCGATTGCAATAGCACTGTAATGAACAAAAATATCGCCATTGCCATTTTCATTAACTATAAAACCAAACCCTTTTGCATTACTAAACCACTTAATCATCCCTGAATCTGCCATAATTTTGCCTTGATCCTTATATTATGGTGTTTTAAAAGCCCATCATTTACTGACTGCTTGTAATAAGTATAGATGTTATTTGTAAAACTGTAGGAGCTGACATAGCTTTATTTTCATGCAAATTCACACCTTCCCCTGTTCTTGTGGTATAAATTTACTTAGTTAACGTAAAAAAAAATATGGTCAGAATAAAATGAGTAACAAAGATCAGGTGCCTTTTTTTGATGATGGTGACACTGCAGTCCAAGTCGCTGAGCCCCAATTAAAGGAACCTATAATGTATCAGGTAGTGTTATTGAATGATGATTACACGCCTATGGATTTTGTGGTTGAGTTATTACAGATGTTTTTCTTTCACTCAACTGAAAAAGCCACCAAGATCATGTTGGAAATACATAATGCAGGGAAGGGTGTCTGTGGAATTTATACTGAAGATGTCGCTGCGACTAAATCTAGCATGGTTAACCAATATGCACAGGATAATGAACATCCTTTGCGCTGTGAGTTTGAACCCTGTGATGAAAGTGAGTAATCAATATGCTGAGTAAAGAATTAGAGGTGACATTAAATCGGGCTTTCAGAAATGCTCAGGACAAACGTCATGAGTTTATGACTGTGGAGCATTTGCTATTAGCGCTGCTTGACGATCCCTCGGCAATCGGTGTTCTGCGTGCCTGCGGAGTCGATATAAATATATTACGTCAGGATTTAATTGAGTTTATTGATGCCACTATATCCAAGATACCTGCCACACAAGAAGATATCGATATACAGCCGACCCACGGTTTTCAGCGTGTTCTTCAAAGAGCTGTTTTTCAAGTGAGTTCATCCACCAACGAAGAAGTGGTTGGCGCTAATGTAATTGTGGCCATTTTTAGTGAACAAGAAAGTCAGGCGGTTTATTTTTTAAGGCTACAAAATGTGGCGCGAATCGATGTGGTTAACTTCATATCCCATGGTATTTCGAAAGTTGGCGATGATTCCCTTGAGAGTGAGGGTGAAGATAATGCTTTACCTCAGGGAGATACGGAAGAAAGCAACGCTAATGGCACACAAAGTCTTCTAGAACAGTTTACGGTTAATCTTAATGAGCGGGCAAGGCAGGGGCTTTTAGATCCTCTGGTTGGCCGTGCAGACGAGCTCGACCGGGTCAGTCAAACGTTAATACGTCGTCGTAAGAATAACCCGTTATTAGTAGGTGAGTCTGGGGTAGGTAAAACAGCTATTGCCGAAGGCTTGGCACAGCTGATAGTTAAGAAGCAGGCCTCTGAGCCGCTACTAGACTATACCCTGTATTCTTTGGATCTAGGGGCTCTACTTGCGGGAACCAAATACCGAGGTGATTTTGAGAAACGGCTCAAGGGTTTAATTTCAGAGCTTTTGGCGATAAAGAAAAGTATTCTATTTATTGACGAAATTCATACCATTATTGGGGCAGGTTCAGCTTCGGGCGGAGTTATGGACGCATCTAACCTGCTTAAGCCACTATTGTCTTCCGGTGATCTGCGCTGCTTTGGTTCTACCACCTTCCAAGAATATCGAGAGATTTTTGATAAGGATCGTGCGCTTTCTCGCCGTTTTCAGAAAGTTGATATCGGTGAGCCATCGGTAGCAGAGACTTACCAAATTCTTAAAGGTTTGCGTGAAAAGTTTGAAATCCACCATGATCTTAAATATACCAATACTGCGCTAAAGGCGGCAGCTGAACTTTCTAGCAAACATATTACCGATCGCTTTTTGCCCGATAAGGCAATTGATGTGATCGACGAAGCGGCTGCATTTCAGCGATTACAGCCGAAGAGCCGACAAAAAAAGACCATTGGTGTCACCGACATTGAAATCATTATCGCTAAGATTGCGCAAATACCGGCCAAAACTGTTTCTTCCTCGGATAAATCAAAACTTGAGGGCTTGGTTGACCAATTAAAGCTTGTAGTATTCGGTCAAGATTCCGCCATCGATGCCTTAACGACTTCTATTAAGCTTGCGAGGGCAGGTCTTAGAGAAGGCGAGCGTCCCATTGGTAGTTTCTTATTTGCTGGGCCTACGGGTGTGGGTAAGACCGAAATGAGTCGTCAGCTCTCTAAATTAATGGGTATTCCCTTAATTAGGTTTGATATGTCTGAGTATATGGAGCGCCATGCTGTATCACGCCTTATCGGGGCTCCACCTGGCTACGTGGGTTTTGATCAGGGCGGTCTCCTCACTGAAGCTGTGGCACAACAACCTCATTCAGTGGTGTTATTGGATGAAGTTGAAAAAGCTCACCCAGATATCTTTAACTTATTGTTGCAGGTTATGGACCACGGCACGCTAACGGATAATAACGGCCGTAAAACTGATTTCCGTAATGTTATCTTGATTATGACCACCAATGCCGGTGCTGAGACATTAAATAGAGCCTCAATTGGCTTCTCTACTCAGGATCATAGCAGCGATGCAATGGGAGATATTAAAAAGACCTTTACGCCGGAATTCAGGAATCGTCTGGATTCTGTGGTGCAGTTTGGCAGCTTGCCGCCTGAGGTTATTAAAACAGTGGTTGATAAATTCTTAGTTAAGCTTCAGGGTCAGCTGGATGATAAAAAAGTATTCCTCACAGTCGACGAAGAGGCTCGTAACTGGTTAGCGGTTCAGGGCTATGACACTAAAATGGGTGCGCGACCTATGGATAGGCTTATCCAGGAAAAGATTAAAAAGCCACTAGCAGAAGAGGTGTTATTTGGCGCACTCAGTCAGCGCGGTGGCAATGTTCACGTAACCGTTGCCAATGATGCGTTAAAAATTAGTATTGATGCTATGGAGCTTTCTGAGGCCTAAATAAGGAATAGGTCAAAAGCTCCACAGAGTAGGTGACTTAACGCTCGCGGAAAGTGATTCTACCTTTAGTAAGGTCATAAGGTGTCATTTCAACCTTAACCTTGTCACCGGTCAAAATACGAATATAGTGCTTGCGCATTTTGCCAGAGATATGTGCAGTAATAACGTGGTCATTCTCGAGCTTAACTCGAAACATGGTATTTGGCAGGGTATCAATAACCTCACCGTCAAATTCAATATGATCTTCTTTAGCCATAAGTCAATTATAGTAGTACGTTGTGAAAAGCGCGCAGTTTGCCTTAAATTACCCAATATAGCAAAGTGATTTTGCTGGTTTTCCTAGCCATTTAACGATGTAGAATCAGGATTCTGCCACATAATCTTTTGATCTCTATAGCGATGTAAATGCGTCAAAAACTCATTTCTAGATAATAGCTTAGCACCCATGCGTATTAGGTGGTCGGTTTCTAGCTGACAGTCAAGAAGTTTAAAGCCCATATTTATCATATGCTTACATAAATAAACTAATGCTATTTTTGAGGCATCAGTGGCGCGGCTAAACATGGATTCACCACAGAATACTGCACCCATAGCTACACCATAGGCGCCGCCGATAAGCTCTTGATCGCGCCAAATCTCAACAGAATGGGCATGCCCCTGATCATGTAATTCGCTATAGGCATCCATCATTTCTTGATCAATCCAGCTGTCTTCGTCAGTATCTTTACGTGAACAGGCTTCTATGACTGCCTGAAATGAATGATTAAAGGTAACCCTGAAAGCCTGCTGACGCAGTGATTTCCTGAGGCTTTTGGAGATATGTACTGTGCTGGGCTCGATAACGCAGCGGGTTTGTGGTGACCACCAAAGAATAGGGCCACCTTCGCTATACCAAGGGAATATCCCTTGGTAATAGGCGGAAAGTAGGGTGTCTGAGTTTAGATTTCCCCCTGCAGCCAGTAAGCCATCAGGTTCATCTAATGCCCTATTAGGGTCAGGAAATTGCGGGTTATTCTCGTCTAAAACGACTAATTGCATTAGTCGTCGAGGAATCTTTCAGCATCTAGCGCCGCCATACAGCCGGTTCCAGCGGATGTAACCGCTTGGCGATAAACATGATCAGCAACATCGCCAGCAGCGAATACGCCCTTAATACTTGTTTCCGTAGCATTACCAGCCATGCCGCCAGCAATAGTGATATAGCCGTCTTTCATGTTGACCTGGTTAGCAAAAATATCAGTATTAGGCTTATGTCCAATAGCAATAAAGACGCCAGCAACCTCAATCTGTTGGGTATTGCCGTCGTTATCGGCTAATTCAAGCCCGGTTACACCAGCATCATCGCCTAGAACCTCTTTAAGGTTATGGTTCCATTCGATACTAATATTGCCATCACGCTCTCTCTCAAAGAGCTTATCTTGGAGCATTTTCTCAGCACGTAATGAATCGCGACGGTGAACTAAAACCACTTCCGAACAAATATTAGAAAGGTAGAGTGCTTCTTCTACAGCAGTGTTGCCGCCACCAATAACCGCAACCTTTTTGTTTCTGTAGAAAAAACCATCACAGGTAGCACAGGCTGAAACGCCTTTACCCATAAAGGCCTCTTCAGAGGGTAGGCCAAGATATTGCGCTGATGCACCCGTAGCAATAATTAAAGAATCACAGGTATAAGACTGCGTACCCACAAGCTTGAAGGGGCGCTGTGTAAGCTCTACCGATTCGATATGATCAAAGATTGTCTTAGTATCAAAACGCTCAGCATGGCGTTGCATACGCTCCATAAGCTCTGGACCCTGAACACCTTGATCATCCCCAGGCCAGTTATCGACGTCTGTAGTTGTCGTCAACTGACCACCCTGTTGAATGCCAGTAATAACCACAGGGTTTAGATTAGCTCTTGCAGCATATACTGCGGCAGTCCAACCAGCGGGACCTGAGCCTAGAATAATGAGGGGATAATGTTGGGTGTCTGACATAATTTTTTCTCTGAATTTAGTAGTAACGTTAGCGGATATTTCTATCTATAAGGGTGCTATGATAATCTTTCCTGCAGAACTCACCAATTACTTTTTTATATTCTTTATATAGTCTATTAATATCGTGAGACAGGGCGTGGTGTTTACACGAAATTAAGCTACAATTAAGCCTTTATAGAGCAAACAGGGACTACTCCATTGAGTAATAAAAAAACCAAACAAAAAAACTCGACTCCCAACGCGCAACCCAATAATGATTCTAGGTCGAAGCAACTTCTAACTGAGGGTGCGCTTATTGGCTCAATTGCCCTCTGTCTTATTATGATGGTTGCTCTTTTGAGCTATTCACCCACAGACCCTGGCTGGTCAAAAACCGCAACCAATCAGCAGGTATTAAATGCTATTGGTCCAGCAGGGGCTTTATTTGCTGATATATTGTTTAACCTGTTTGGTGCAATGGCCTATCTCTTTCCCTTATTACTTGCCGCTAGGGCGCTGCTGATTCTCCGTACCTGTTTACTAAAAGAGGCTCTGCCTTTTGATTCAGTGACCTTTAGCTTGCGCATGATTGGCTTTGTGTTAGTCATGGTGAGTGCCACTTCATTAGCTAACATTCAATTTAGCGATAGCTTAACATCCTATCCATCAGGTTTTGGCGGTGTTCTAGGCAAAACTATTAGTGAGTCGGTACTCGAGGTGTTTAGCTATACCGGTGCTAGCGTAATCTTGCTATCCCTTTTTCTATTTGGTCTTACCGTATTTGCTGAAATCTCATGGATCCTATTAATTGATTCATTGGGGTCAGCGGCCATTATTTGCGCAGGCTGGGTTTCCAGAACCTTTTCTGAATTTAGACGCAAACAATTAGAAAAAAGCATTGCCCGTGAAGCTAGGGCTGAACGAACTATCAAAGTCGAGGCTGCCAGTAAAAAGATATTCAAACGTTCACCGGTCACTATTAGCCCTCCTGAAGTTAAGGCAAAGATCAGTAAACGCGCTGAAAAGGAAAAACAACAGCCACTCTTTGTCGATGAAAAGTTAGTGGGTGTTTTACCCCCACTTAACCTCTTGGATGCGCAGGACAAATCAAAGAATACGGGCTTCTCCAATGAATCACTGGAACATATGTCGCGCTTGTTAGAAGTGAAGCTACAAGACTTTGGCATCAGCGCTACAGTGGTTGAAGTGTTGCCTGGCCCAGTAGTAACACGCTTTGAAATTCAACCTGCGGCAGGGATTAAGGTTAGTCGTATTAGTGGTTTAGCCAAGGATTTAGCAAGATCTATGGCTGTAATCAGCGTTCGAGTGGTTGAGGTTATTCAGGGTAAATCTGTGGTTGGCATTGAAATCCCTAATGAGACTAGAGAAATGGTTCGCCTCAGCGAGGTGCTTAACTCAGACGCCTATGACAATTCCAGCTCACCCTTAACCCTAGCCCTAGGTAACGATATTGCTGGCATACCCGTGGTCGCCGATCTAGCAAAAATGCCTCACCTACTAGTTGCAGGGACTACCGGCTCTGGTAAATCCGTGGGTATTAATGCCATGTTACTAAGCCTACTGTTTAAGGCTTCCCCGGATGAAGTTAAGCTGATACTGATTGATCCAAAGATGCTTGAACTCTCTGTTTATGACGATATTCCTCATCTATTAACCCCAGTGATTACTGACATGAAAGATGCCTCTAGCGGGTTGCGGTGGTGTGTAGGCGAAATGGAACGCAGATATAAATTAATGGCGGCACTGGGTGTACGTAATATAGCTGGCTATAATCGCAAAATTGAAGATGCGATAAAATCAGGCAATCCTATTACCGATCCACTCTGGGTATTTAATCCTGAAGAGATGGGCTGGGACGAAACTCAGGAGGCACCAGAAGCACCTACACTCGAGTCCTTGCCTTATATCGTTGTAGTGGTAGACGAATTTGCCGATATGATGATGATTGTTGGCAAGAAAGTTGAGCAGCTGATTGCCAGAATTGCGCAGAAGGCGAGGGCCGCAGGAATACACTTAATTCTTGCCACTCAGCGTCCATCGGTGGATGTTATTACCGGTCTTATCAAGGCGAATGTGCCTTCGCGTATTGGCTTCCAGGTCTCATCAAAAATTGATTCAAGAACCATTCTTGATCAGGGCGGCGCAGAGCAGTTATTGGGCCATGGCGATATGCTTTATCTTCCACCGGGAACCAGTGTTCCCGAGCGTATTCATGGCGCCTTTGTGGATGATCATGAGGTACATAAGGTTGTTGCCGACTGGAAACGCCGAGGTCAGCCAAATTACCTTGAAGAAATTACTGACGAGTCAGCTAGCTCTGGGGTTGTTGTCCCTGGCTTTAGCGCCAGTGATGAGGGGCAAGAGGATGGTGAGAGCGACCCCCTGTATGATGAAGCGGTGGCATTTGTACTTGAAACTCGTAAAGCTTCGATTTCCTCGGTGCAGCGTAAATTACGTGTCGGCTACAACCGAGCAGCAAGGCTTATAGAACAGATGGAAGCCAGCGGTGTGGTAAGCGCCATGGGAACTAATGGCAGTCGCGAAGTTTTAGTCCCTGCGGGTAACCACTAACTGTAATGGGCTTAAAGAATCTATTGCGATGCGGCCTATTGGTTTTTGTATGCCTCTCCATCACAGCGAATGCCGAAACTGCGGCACAGAGGTTACATCTGTTACTCAAACCAATGAATAGTTTGAGTGCAGATTTTACCCAGAAAATTATGGGGCAGGATAACAATCAACTTCAGCGCTTAACCGGAAATCTCAGTCTAAAAAAACCCAACCAGCTGCGCTGGAATGTGCTTGCTCCCATGCCACAACTGGTTATTAGCGATGGCAGACTGGTTTGGCTGTATGACCCAGATCTTGAGCAGGTGGTTATTCAATCTTTTTCCGATGACTTTATGGCTAACCCGATCAGTATTTTATTGGGCGACCTCGACCAGTTAAATCACGATTTTACGGTATCACTGATTTCCGATGATAGGTTCTCTCTTAAACCTAAACAGAAAAATTCCCTATTCATGGCTATTCAACTGAGGTTTATCGATAGTGTTTTAAGCCGCATAGATTATCAGGACAACTTTGGACAAAACACCCAATTAACCCTGAGCAAGGTTAAGCTTAATCCTCAATTTTCAAAAACCGCTTTTGTTTTCGATATCCCACAGGCTGTGGACATAATTAATCATGCCAGATGATCTTTTTACACAGTCCGGATACCAACCCCTTGCTTCACAACAGCGTCCATCAAGCCTTGTGAATTTTGTAGGGCAGTCACATCTACTGACTCAGGGTAAACCCTTAAAAGAAGCGATTAGTAGTGGCATGCCACATTCAATGATTCTATGGGGCCCGCCAGGCGTTGGGAAAACTACCTTAGCCAGAATTATTGCTGATTCTGCTGATGCCCATTTGGAATCTATTTCAGCGGTATTATCCGGGGTTAAAGAGATAAGAGCGGCCATTGCCACTGCGCAACAACAGCGGGATATACACAACAGAAAAACCATTCTATTTGTTGATGAGGTTCATCGATTCAATAAGTCTCAGCAGGATGCTTTTTTACCTTTCGTAGAAGATGGCACACTTATTTTTGTGGGCGCCACCACTGAAAATCCCTCATTTGAACTGAATAATGCACTGCTATCACGCTGTCGGGTTTACGTTTTAAAGTCTCTGGGTGTAGAGGATATTAAAGGTATTATAAATACAGCTTTACCGGCATTAAGCTCCACTAATAATAATGTCCTAGGTATGGACCCAAAGGCATTGGATCTTTTGGCTAATGCGGCCGATGGTGATGCACGCCGCGCGCTTAATTTACTAGAGATTGCCTCAGATCTTGTTTCAGATGATAACCCCCTTATTGATATTGTAATCGTGCAACAAATTCTCGTCGGTGATATGCGGCGCTTCGATAATAAGGGTGAATATTTTTACGATCAGATTTCAGCCCTTCATAAATCGGTTCGCGGCAGTGACCCTGATGCGTCCCTTTATTGGTTGTGTCGCATGTTAGATGGCGGCTGTGACCCACTTTACATAGCCCGGCGTCTGGTTAGAATCGCCAGTGAGGATATTGGCAATGCAGATCCGAGAGCATTGGAAATTACCCTTAATGCCAGTCAGTCACAGGAACGTTTAGGCAGTCCTGAGGGTGAGCTAGCTTTAGCGCAGGCAACGGTTTACTTAGCCGTAGCGGCCAAAAGTAACGCTGTTTATAACGCCTATAAAGCGGCTATGGCAGACGTAAAAGCACTGCCTAGTTATGAGGTGCCCATGCATTTAAGAAATGCTCCCACTAAACTTATGAAAGATTTGAATTATGGCAAAGATTATCGCTATGCACATAATGAAGAGGGTGCCTATGCCCCTGGTGAAAAATACTTACCTGAAGCAATTGAAGATAAACAATATTATTTTCCCACAGAGCGTGGACTTGAAGGTAAAATAGCAGAAAAAATGGCTTATCTTCGATCCCTTGATCAACAAAAAAAGGAAAACTAACCCATGCATTGGTTATCTATAGCTATAGGCGGCGCTATGGGGGCTATGGGGCGTTACTGGGTAAGCAGCTGTTTACTTCCCATAAGTTCTTATAAATTCCCCTATGCTACGTTTTCTGTGAATGTTGTTGGTAGTCTATTAATGGGTATCCTGTACGTATTAATTGTCGAGCGGGGTGGTTTACCGGAACAGGCACGGCATCTATTAATGGTAGGATTTTTGGGGGCCTTTACAACATTTTCAACATTCTCGCTTGATGCTATCAGTCTGTGGCAAAATGGCGGGCAAACAATGGCATTGATCTACGTTTTTTCTACTGTATTTTCATGCCTATTAGCTATAATTGTCGCCATCTGGCTAACTCGACTGCTTTAAGGAACATACCATGCTTGACCCGAAACTATTGCGTTCGGAACTTAACACCATTGCCCAAAGCCTAAAAATTAAAGGCTTTGAGCTTAACTGTGACGAATTTTTATCCCTTGAAGCACAACGAAAGGCACTGCAGCTAGAAGCTGAAGCCATTCAGCAAGAGCGCAATGCCTATGCTAAAAGTATGGGTAAATTGATTGGTCAGGCAAAGGCTAATGGAGAAGATATAGAACCTTTAAAGGCTCGCGGTGAAGCGCTTAAGAAAGATAGTACAGATGCAGATGCGGCCTTAGCCCTAGTGCAAGGGCAACTGGACGCGTTGTTACAGGGAATTCCTAATATCCCAGACCCATCAGTACCTGAGGGGCAGGACGAGGAAGATAACATAGAAGTGAGACGCTGGGGCACACCTAAAAGTTTTGATTTTGAGGTCAAAGATCATGTTGACCTTGGCGCCAATTTAGGTGGTCTGGATTTTGATACAGCGGCTAAAATCACCGGTTCAAGATTTGCCAAAATGAGCGGCAGTATTGCTAGGTTACATCGTGCCTTAACTCAATTTATGCTGAATACCCATATTGAAGAGCATGGATATGAAGAAGTTTACGTCCCCTATATAGTCAATGCCGACTCATTATTTGGAACGGGTCAATTACCTAAGTTTGAAGAAGACCTTTTCAAGTTGGATGACGAGCGTAATTATTACCTGATTCCCACCGCAGAGGTTCCGGTTACTAATATCCACCGCAATGATATTGTTGATAGCTTACCGATCAAATATGTCTCACATACGCCATGCTTCAGAAGCGAGGCGGGTAGTAGTGGCCGCGATACCCGTGGCATGATTCGCCAGCATCAATTCGAAAAAGTGGAGATGGTGCAGTTTGTTCATCCCAGTGAATCAACACAGGCTCATGAAGACCTGACAGCTCAGGCTGAGTCTCTGCTACAAAAATTAGACTTACCCTACAGAACCGTAGTGCTTTGTGGCGGCGATCTAGGTTTCTCTGCCGCTAAAACCTTTGATATCGAAGTTTGGTTGCCCTCACAGGATACCTATCGTGAGATCTCTTCTTGCAGTAACTTTACTGATTTCCAAGCGCGACGCATGAAAGCTCGGTTTAGAAACGCAGAGGGTAAAACTGAATTCCTGCATACCCTTAATGGCTCAGGTCTTGCGGTAGGACGAACCTTAATTGCAGTGCTAGAAAACTACCAGCAGGCTGATGGTTCAATCGCTATCCCAGAGGTTTTACAGCCGCTTATGGGTGGTTTGACTCAGATTAGCTAATGGACTTCTTGCCGCTATTTCACAACTTAAAATGCCGTCGCGTTATTGTAATTGGCGGCGGTGAAATCGCCCTACGTAAAGTACGATTAGTGGCTGAGGCAGACGCTTACATTACCATAGTGGCTAAAGAAATCTGTGCCGATCTTATCGAGATGCATGATACGAATACTAAAAAAGGTATTCATAACCTTGAATTAATCACCGCCTCATATCAGCAACAGCATATCGAGAATATCCCAGATGCCGTACTGGTGATTGCCGCGACAAATGACCCTGAGCTTAATCGTGAAGTTTCTAAGCATGCTCAGCAGGCGCATATGTTATCCAATGTGGTTGATGACCCAGGTTTTTCAACGGTTATTTTCCCCTCAATTGTTGATCGATCCCCCATTCAAATTGCTATTTCAAGTGGCGGTGATGCTCCGGTGCTTGTGCGTTTGATTCGCACCCAGCTCGAAAGTCTGTTTCCTGCTGGCATGAGTAAACTGGCGGCATTAGCCGGAAGTTTCCGTGAAAAGGTTAAAGCTAAATTCTCTAATGGTGCTGACCGAAAAGCATTCTGGGAAGAAGTCTTTGGCGGCCCCATTGCAGAACAGGCCTATAGTAATAATTTGCATGAAGCTGAACGTTTACTAGCAGAAAAGCTAGAAACCACCGAGGAGTTTAAAACCGGTGAAGTCTATCTTATTGGCGGTGGCCCTGGGGATCCCGATCTACTGACCTTTAAAGCTATTCGTTTAATGCAACAGGCTGATATTGTCCTTTACGATCGTTTGGTGTCCAAGCCGGTACTCAATTTAGTACGCCGCGATGCCACAAGAATTTATGTGGGAAAAACTGCCGGCGACCATCCGGTAACTCAAGAAAATATCAATCAAAAAATGGTAGATTATGCCCTTGAGGGCAATCGTGTGGTGCGCCTTAAGGGTGGTGATCCCTTTATCTTTGGGCGCGGCGGTGAAGAACTAGAAACTCTAGCAGAGCAGGGCATCCCTTTTCAGGTGGTTCCCGGCATTACAGCAGCATCGGGCTGCGCGAGCTATGCTGGTATTCCTTTAACCCACCGCGATCATGCGCAATCTGTTCGATTTATTGCGGGGCATCATCGTTCGGGTAAGTTAGAGCTTAACTGGCAAGAACTGGTGCAGCCTAATCAAACCTTAGTTTTCTATATGGGACTAAATGGGCTTGAAACTATTTGCCAACAATTGCAGCAACATGGACTAGACACTGAAACCCCTATCGCACTGATTGAGAAGGGCACCTCTGATAAACAGCGAGTATTTACTGGCGATTTACACACATTACCCAAAATAGTACGCGAAGCAGAGGCCAAGGCGCCAACATTAATTATTGTGGGTACAGTGGTTAGTCTGCATAAGAAGCTAGACTGGTTTAATCTGAGTTCAGATAAATAATATGAGTAAAGAATTCGACTTTGATCTTTTTGTTATTGGCGCCGGCTCCGGTGGGGTAAGAGCTGGGCGAATGGCAGCGGCAAAAGATAAAAAGGTCGCTATCGCCGAAGTATCAGACCTTGGTGGTACCTGTGTAAACGTCGGCTGTGTTCCCAAAAAACTGTTTGTTTATGCCTCGCAGTTTCCTGAGCTGTTTCATGCCAGTCAGGGCTATGGTTGGAATATTCAGCAATCCCAAAGCTTTAATTGGGAAACCCTTAGAGACAACAAAACCCAAGAAATTAGGCGTCTTAACGGTATCTATCAGAACCTTCTAAGTAATAGTGGCGCGCAGATAATTAAGGGTAGAGCGTCCCTAGAGAGCCCAAATCAGGTTTCTGTTAACGGCCACACCTACAGTGCCGAAAACATCCTCATAGCCACGGGCGGCTGGCCCTATATTCCAGAGTTTGAGGGTAGTGATCTGGCTATAAGCTCCAATGAAATGTTCACACTTGAACAGTTACCTGAAAAAGCAGTGGTAGTTGGTGGTGGCTATATCGCGGTTGAATTTGCTGGAATCCTTAATGGACTAGGCGTTAAGACTGACTTAATTTACCGGGGTGACAGGTTATTAAAGTCATTTGACCCACAGTGCTCCGAAAAAGTCACTGAGGGCATGATCGCCAAAGGCGTCAATATTCATCTTAATACTGAAGTACGCTCAATTAGTGGGCAGGAGAGCAAACTAACTGTTCATTTAAATAATCGCCAATCCCTCGAGGCTGGTATTGCCCTCTATGCCACCGGTCGCACAGCTAATACCCAAGGTTTAGGGCTTGAGAATACTAAAATCAAAACCCAGTCCAATGGTGCAATTGTTGTCGATGACTATTTTAAAACCGCAGAACCTAATATCTATGCCTTGGGTGATGTGATTGACCGTGTTCAGCTAACTCCTGTAGCCATACAGGAATCAATGCTTCTTTTAGAGCAGCTGTATGGTGAAAGAAAGCCGCGAATGGATTATGACAACATTCCAACCGCGGTATTTAGTCAGCCAGAACTAGCTACAGTCGGTCTTACCGAACAGCAGGCAAGGGACAAATATAGCAATATAAAGGTCTATGAATCTGACTTTAGGCCTAT
>Ga0206127_1000991_pt1 | contig 32228 bp, 31 predicted proteins | sample Helgoland_Spring_6_FD_148646 | JGI IMG/M metagenome (GOLD analysis project Ga0206127, IMG submission 148646) | Pelagic subsurface seawater microbial communities from Kabeltonne, Helgoland, North Sea - Helgoland_Spring_Bloom_20160419_1 | ecosystem: Environmental > Aquatic > Marine > Epipelagic ...
AAAATACTAAAAAAAAGACTTCTAAAAAGAAAAAATTATCAAATAAAAAAGGAGGTAATTCATTTGTAGGTGTAGTTCAAGCACTTCAAGCTTTTCAACATCAAGATAATGAAGAAAAAAATAAAATATTTAATAATAAAATATGTTCTCCTCATTTAAATAATAATCACACTGACTTCACATGCTTTACACATGATTCTTTAAAAAAAATAGCTAAAGCTTATAATAAAAATTATGAAAAAAAAGAATTTACTTTAGATAATAAAAAACAATTGTGGAATCAAATTAGAGATTCTCTACAAAATCAATGTGGTGATAATGAAGTTTGTTGGAAAAATCAAAATTTTGTAGAACAATTAAATGATGAACAAATTGATGAATATACTTTTAAACCAAAAATTCCAAAAAAAAAATACGAATGGTTAAAAACAAGTGATATTAATAAAGTATTAGTTCAGCATCAAAAAAAACATAAAGATTTTTTATTTTTAGGAACTGTTCCAATTGATTTTGATGAATTATTTAAGGAGTTTAAAAAAATAAAAGTTAATGAGTTATTAAATAATGGTATTAATAAAATTGGTGTAGTTTTTAATTTAGATCCACATTGGAAGGGTGGTAGTCATTGGGTATGTATGTTTTCTGAATTACCTAATAGTATTGAATATTTTGATAGTTATGGAGATAATAATGATAATCAAGGAAAACCACCAGATGAAATTCAAAAATTTATGGATCGTTTATCAGGACAAATAAGTAAATCAGGGGGGGGTAATAAAAATATAATACAAAAATATAATACAGTTAGACATCAATATGCAAATAGTGAATGTGGAGTATATTGTTTAAATTATATTATTGAAAGATTATCGGGGCGTTCATTTGAAGAAATAACTGGTAGTATTACAAAAGATGATGTTATGAATAAAAATAGAAAAATTTATTTTAGAGAATAAATTATTTATAGATTTAAAAATTATTTAATTAAAATGAATAACTTTAATAAAAAAACTTTTTTTTTAATTGCTGGACCATGTGTAATTGAATCAGAAGAACATTGTTTAAAAATGGCAGGTGAAATAAAACAAATTTGTGATAAATTAGAAATTCCTTTAATTTTTAAGGCGAGTTTTGATAAAGCAAATCGAACTTCACTAAATAGTTTTAGAGGATTAGGTATTGAACAAGGATTAGAAATTTTACAAAAAGTTAAAAAAAAATATAATATACCTATTTTAACCGATATACATGAATCATGGCAGTGTAAATTAGTTGCTCAAGTTGCCGATATATTACAAATTCCTGCATTTTTATGTCGTCAAACTGATTTATTAGTAGAAGCTGCTGAAACTGGTAAATATATTAATATAAAAAAAGGTCAATTTTGTAGTGTAAATACTATGAAACATGCATATCAAAAAATAATAGATAGTGGTAATAATAATATAATGATTACTGAAAGAGGTAATATGTTTGGTTATGGTGATTTAGTAGTTGATTTTAGAAATTTAGTAAAATTTAAAAAAAATATTCAAGATGCAATTATTATTCACGACTGCACTCATAGTCTTCAACAACCAAATAAAGGAGAAACAACTCTAGGTGGTAGAGAATTTATACCATATTTGTCTAGGGCAGCTGTTGCTGTAGGAATAGATGGGTTATTTATAGAAGTTCATGATAATCCAGAAAAAGCTTTAAGTGATGCTTCAACACAGTATCCCCTCGATAAATTAGAAGAATTATTAATAGATTTAAAAAAATTACATGAATTCAAAAAAATATATAATTAAATAAATTTTCTTATTTAAGTATATATGTTTAATTTAAAAAGTAATTCTAAAGAAAAAAATTGTAATAAATTATATTTTAATAGTAAAGAATCGCCTAATCCCAATATTAATTTTAAAGATGTTAACCCTTACCAAAGATCTTATTTAAATTATGATATAATTATTGAAAACACAAATAATAAAAAATTAAATCAAGAAATATTAAATTTAGAGTATTGGTTAAATTATTTTACTCATTATCCAAATTATTTAATACCAAAAGAACAAAATAAGTTTTTTATTCCTTTAGAATTTACTGGTATGTCCAAAAAAAAAATAAAATATAGTTTTGAACATTATCAATCATGTGGGATTGATATTTTTAGAAAAATTAAATTAAATAAATCATATGGTAATTTATCTGAAACAATTATATCTAAATTAAATATTTATTTAAATGATTATAAAAGTATTGATTCTAAAAAATTTATTAAAGATGTTGATATTACTAGTGATTCCGGTTTGAGTTTTTCTGATATTGAACAAGTCTTAGAACCAATTAATAATTTATATTTATCTCCTACAATACAATTTAAAAATGTACCAATTGATATAGTTAATATGGTATATCTTAAAAATGTACCAAATCCAGATTTACCTTTTGAAAATGATTTTAATAATAAAAAAAGAAAATATTTAAATTACGATATTATAGTTAAAGGAAATTTAAACCAAAAGCAAATGAATGAATTTTTAAATGCTGAATTTTGGTTTAATTATTACAGACACCATTTAAACAATTATGGAAATTCTATTTTACAAAACGACGATTATCTTCCTAAACCATATCAAAAAATAAAAAAAACAGATATATATAATGTTTTACAATTTTATGTCAATAAAAACTGTGAACTTAAATTAGAAAAAATAAAAGATAATTATAATTCAAATAAATTAGTTAAAATTAATAAACCAAATATAAATTATAAAGATTTTGAAAAAAATAAAAATTCTTACACTAGAACTTATGATAATAAAAATATTAATTATGAAGTAATTATTGAAACTAAAGAAAATTTATCTAATCAAGATAAAGAAATTATATTTAACTCAGAATATTGGTTAAATCAATTTACACATCAAACTAATTTATTATATTTAACTCCTTTTAATTATAAATCTAAATACTCTAAAAAAGTTTTATTTAATAATTTAAATTTATTTCAAATAGAAATTTATTATAAAATAAATTTACTCAATATTAATAAGACTGTAATTTCTCATAAATTTTATCCTTTAAACTATAAAAAACCGAATAAATTAACTAGAATTATAAAAAATATTCCAGAATCAAATAAAGTTATTAAAAAAGAAAAAATAAAAAATAAATTAAAAAAAAATAGTAAAAAATCTGTTAAAAAATCTGTTAAAAAATCTGTTAAAAAAACTAAAAAAACTAAAAAAACTAAAAAAACTAAAAAAACTAAAAAAACTAAAAAAAAGAAAGATAAAGATAATTATAATAATCTATTTTCTAATAATGTTTTTTTTAATTTTTAAGATTTTAATATAAATTTTTAATGTAAAAATTATTTATTTTTAGTAAATACTTTATTAAATTTATAAGGCGAATTAAATTTAGTTTTATCTAATCCAACTAATTGTAATATATCTTTTTGTAAAATTTGTTTCATTTTACATTCTTTTTCTAAACCTTTTACACATCCTAATTCGGGTCCTTTATTAAATTCTAAAAAGTATGTATTTAAATTTTGAGTAACCATAAAATCACCACCGAATAATTGAAAATTTAAACCTTCTTGTACCGATTTAAATTTTCCAATTTGATAATATAAACAATTAAAAATTAATATTATTGCATTAATTATACCATCATTAATTAATTCATATTTTAATCCTAATTTCTTTATATATAATTTTAAATCAGAAATAGAAAATGGTTTATCATCATAAATTTCTTTTTTTGCGGAAACACCTTTAGTTATTAAAGATTCTTGTGTAAGTTTATTATTATTAAAAGGTTCAGCGGCATATCTAATATTTCCTTCATCATATAAATATACATTCATTTCCCTATTCTTAAATGTTACTAAAATAAATATACGAATATTAAAATGATAATTTTTAATTAAAAGTTGATTTTTTATAAAATGTTGTACTAACATATTTTTAATTTTATAATTTTTCTTTACTTCTTCTAAGTTATCTGTAATTTGAATTCCCATTTGTTTTTGAGCCTTGCTTTTTAAAACATAAATATTACCTTTTTGATAATTTTTTTCAAATAATTGTTGCTGTTTAATAGAATTAAAATCATAGGATTCTGAAATTATTTTAATTACTATTTTTTTATCATAAAAATTTATTAAATGATTCCATAATTTTATTTTACCTACTATTTGGTCACTTCCATTAATTGCAAATATAAATTTATTTTTAAAATTTTTCATTAAATTATTATTAAGCTTATAAAGTTCTATTTCATTAAAATTATAACCACAAGGAAAATATACATCCCAATCACTTGAATTTGTTCGTTTAATATTATTTTTTTCTAATATCTTTGTAAATACATGATTTTCTTTATTATTATATTTATCACATATATAATATTTTAATTTATTATCTTTTTTACTTTTTTTTGATGAAAAAAATAATAAATAAATTAAAATTATAATTCCAATTATTAAGTAAATATTTATCATATATATATATATTTAGTTAATTTTTTATTTTTATAAACTTTACTTAAATAAAATGAATTTTATTTTAAGTCGCAAGAATTATTTACCATATTACATTCCTTTAATTATTGAAGGTAATAAATATAATTTAAAATCAACTATATTTTTAAGAAACAATTTAAAAAAATTTGTAAATCCATATGAAGACATTGAACAAATTAAAATTTTATCAAATCAATATAATTTTAATATAAAACCATTGGAACAAATTAAAGAAGTTTCTGGATATATTTTTGTAGTAGAAGGTGATATTGTTGGTATTAAAGGTATTAAAGAAAATTGTTATTTATTTCAAAAATCAAAAAATCAAAAAATTATTTCTTTAGTTTGTAATTATGAATTTGCAATGTTTTATCATCAATATATAAATTTAGTCGATTATGTTATTTTTCCTTCAAAACTTTATGCTGAAAAATATAAAACATTAAGTTCAAAAAATTTATATTTAGGTAGTCCAAAATATACTTTAAAAATAAAAAATGTAAATTACAACTTACCTTCTAATCAAAAATATTGTTTATTTTTTTTCCCTAAAAATCCAATTCAACATAACAAATCTAATACTTTATATCCTAGTAAATTACAAATATTAAATATATTTTCCTATCTTAAAAAATTAGGGTATAAAATTATAGTTAAGACTAGAGAACAAGATAGAATATTAGACCAAGAATTAAAAGGAGATTATTATTTTGAAGATTATATCTACCCAACTAGTTCGATGGAATTAATTACAATTGTAGATTTTTCGATATGTTTTAGTTCTTCTTTAATTGAAGAATGTATATTTTTAAAAAAACCTTTTATTGATTTTAAAGTTGATCTTAAGAAAGACCGTTTTAAATTTTTATATCAAAAAGAATATAGCCGCCAATTACAATTAAATATTGATTTTAATAATTTTAAAAAAAATTTAGAACAAATTTTAAGTTGTAAATTAATAAACTTTAATAATATTTTAAAAATATATTTTAAAGATTATTTAGATTGTAATAAAAATATTATAGATTTCTTTAAATTTAAATGTACAAATTTTTAATACTCAATTAATTAATAATAAATATAAAGATTAAAGTGGAATAAGAAAAATTTAAATATAAAATATTTGATAATTTATTTAATATTAAAGGTAGTGGATGAAGATGAAGATAAATATTTCCATCAAAAAAATTTCGCAAATAATTTTTTTAATATAGTTAGTGAAGATTTAATTACTTAAAAAATATTACAGATAATTAAAACTTCATTTAACCAACAAATAAAAGATATATGTGACAATATGGCAGTTTTAAACAATGTGAATATAAAAAAAGTATGAAAAAACTAAATGAAAAAATACTCAATATACATCAATTAATTATATTTTTTTATAAATAATAAAAATATTAACATATATTATAAAAATGTCATACAGTCCATGGTATTCAATAATTTTACCAAATAATAAAAAAAAATATCCTATATATTTTATTATATACCTATTAATATTTTTAATATTATCAATTATAATTTACTATTATTTAAGTAAAAAAAACAAATTTGAACAAACTCCATATACAATACAACAACAATTTGAAGATGTAATGAATAAATTTGAGAATTGTATTTATAATGAAGTGAAACAAAAGGATAAATCTTTTTGGGATAGCATTGATAGTTCAAATGATAAAAGAGTTGTAGAAATTAATAATAAATGTAAAGATCAAAGTGGAATAACAAAATTTAAATATAAAATATTTGATAATATCTTTAATCTTATTGGTGATGGTGATTGGGATAAATTTATGAATCCAAAAAATTTTCCAAATGAGTTTTCTAATATAGTTGGTGAAGATTTAATTACTAAAAAATTATTACAGTTAATTAATAAAATTATAAAAGGAATACGACCATGTAATAAAGACGACACAAAAGAAGAATGTGAAAATAACAAAACAAAAAATTTCGAATGGTATAAACTTAATTTAAAAAAATATATATTCCCATATTTATTACCAAATACAACAGAGAGACCAACAGATAGACCAACCCCATATACAACTATGAGACCAACAGAGAGACCAACACAGAGACCAACACAGAGACCAACACAGAGACCAACACAGAGACCAACACAGAGACCAACCCCATATACAACTATGAAACCAACACCATATACAACTATGAAACCAATACAGAGACCAACTCCATATACAGAACCAAATTAATTAATTATTTAATTTTTTATAAATAATTAAAATATTAACATATATTATAAAAATGTCATACAGTCCATGGTATTCAATAATTTTACCAAATAATGAAAAAAAATATCCTATATATTTTATTATATATCTATTAATATTTTTAATATTATCAATTATAATTTACTATTATTTAAATAAAAAAAAAAATTCTAAACCAACACCACATCCAACACATCATACAACACATCATCCAACACAACATCCAACACAACATCCAACACAACATCCAACACAACATCCAACACAACATCCAACACGACATCCAACACGACATCCAACACAACATCCAACACGACATCCAACACGACATCCAACACGACATCCAACACGACATCCAACACGACATCCAACACGACATCCAACACGACATCCAACGCCACAAGCAATCCAAAATGAAGTAATGTAAATATAATAAGTAAATTTACAGATTATGAAAATTGTAATCAAAAATAATATATTAAATAATAAATAAAAATATAATTTATAGAATTAATATAATTTATAGAATTAATATAATTTATATTTATATGAAATTTATTCAAAATTTAAATTATAATGATGTTGAACAATGTTTAGACTATTTAAAAAATAATAAATTTAATTTTCATACTTCAGAACATATTATTTTCCATGTTTTTTGGAGTGGTAAATTAAACCGACGTCAATTATTATGTATAAAATCTTATATTTACTCACAAAACTTATCAAATACATCTCTTTATGTTTGGATAGAATCTGATTTATCTTTTAATAAAAAAATAATACCTAATCATCCAAATATAATAATTAAAGAGTACAATTCACTACAAGAATCAAAAAATACACCTTTTGAAAATCAACCTTTTATTGATTATAAATTAAATTTAAAATTTAGAAGTGATATAGCTAGGATGATGATACTTCATAATTATGGAGGAATTTACTATGACCTTGATTTAATTTTATTTAAAGATTTAAATTGTTTATTAAATTTAGAATTTTGTTATCAATGGGGGGGAGTAAAAGGTGGTAATAATGCTCTATTAAGACTTAAAAAAGGTAGTAAAATAACAAAACAAATTATGAATAAATATAATAAATTTATATTACATGGTTGTAATCATAATTCAGATACATATAATAAAAATTATAAATTTTACTTAGGAATGACTCATGAATTATTTAGTGATGATATAGATTTATTTTGTTTTCCTTCACCATTTTTTGATCCGGTTTGGATATTAGATTTTAAAAAAACAACTTCAAAATATGAAAATTTAAATAATTTTGATAACTTTTTTAAATTTACTAAGAAAAAAGTTAAAATAGAAAATTTTTTTCAAGGATTATTATTTGGATATCATTGGCATTCAAGAAACGATATTCTAATAGAAAATAATTCTTATTATCAACAGATTGAATATCAAATTAGCAAATTTACAGATATTAAAAATAAATATATTTCATTTAGTTTATGGAGTGAAAATGAATCTTTATCAAATGGTGGAAAAAAAGACGATCATAGTGAAACATATATTCAAGGAACTATAGAAAATTTAAAATTACAAAAAAAATATTTTAAAGATTGGAAAATAAGAGTTTATTTAAATTCTTCAATTTCAAAAAAATATCAAGATGAAATTAAAAATTTAGGAGGAGAAATAGTTGATATGAGTGAATCAAAAATTCCAGGGATGTATTGGAGATTTTTAATAATTGAAGATAAAAATGTAGATGTTTTTATTGTTAGAGATTCAGATTCTAGAATAAGTTATCATGATGAAAATGCTGTGAATTACTGGCTTAAAAGTAATAAATTACTACATATTTGTAGAGATCATCCACATCATTACTATAAAATATTAGGGGGGATGTGGGGATTTAAAAATTATTTAGATAGAGATGTAAAAATATCAAATTTAATTGATTGTAATAAAAAATTTAAAAAAATGGATGATATTTATTTTTTAGAGAAAGAAATCTATCCAAAATATGCTTCTAAATCTATAATACATGACCAATATTATAAAGTTGAACCACATAGTATAAAATTTGATAAATTTGAAATAGGTCAATATTATGAGTTTATTGGAGAAATGTTTAACGATAAGAATGAAAAACAATATTTAGATAGGGATAAAAATTTAATTCAAAATCAAAATTATAAAAATTTAATGAAAAAAAGTAAATGGTATAAATATTTTAGATAATTTAAAATAAATTTAATTTTTATTTTAAATTATTTATTAATCTTAACTAACTATTGATAGTTTATTTATATTTTTATTTATATACTTTATTGACCATAAGATGGTAGAGTTGTTTGTACAACTTATTGTATATCATTATCACAACTTACATCATGATTGAAATAATCACTTTCTTTATAATATTTGTTCATATTACATAAACTTTGTTTCATTTTTTTAGTTTTTTCAGTAAATTCAATAACTTCTAAATCGCTATTAGGGTCTTCTTCATCTTTCTTTTTAAATTTAATATTACATATTAAATCTATTATCTTATTTGTATTCGTAACAGCCATATCAATAAATAATTTAAATTTATCAATCATAATTGGTGATTCAATACCGATTTCATTTAATATTTTTTCTATATTTAAATTAGAAAAAAAATTGGTTGTATGTTTTAATATGGGTTCTATATTAGAACATAACAGATTTTTATAAGATATATTATGCGCTGGATTTATAGAATTATCTTTCATTTCTTCTGTTGGAAAAAACATAAATGATAATGATGTTATAGTTAAATTAAATCCAAATGTGTCTGGATCCAACATATTTGTTGATACATCTCCCAAGTACTCAGAATTCATAGTAACGGCACCAAAATTTTCTACACCAAAATCGTTTAATTTAAGACGTAACAATTGTCCAATAAATTTTAATCTATTTTGTTTTGGAATTTTAGAGAAGTAGTCAGCGTGGAGATGTCAGCCATCATAAAGTTACCAGAAAATATATTTATTTTATTCATAATTGGTATTATTAAATCAGTAAGATTACTACAATCTGTTAAATTAAGATTTATTTTATTATTTATAATATTAAATAAAATATCAATAAATTCAACAATTCCATTCTGTAAATCGCTTAAATATTCCAACTTTAACGATTCAATTTTTTCTTGTATCATCTGAATATTTGTTGTCTGACCACTTTTAAAATCAATTTCCATTTATAAATATATATAATAAAATAAATTTAAAATATATAATTATTCTTTAATTTATAATAAAAAAATAAAGAATAATTTGACAAATTTTTGGATATTGTTATATTGTTGATAAATTGATTATGTGAATTGAACCAAAAGATTAAATTATATTAAAAAACAATATTTTTTAATTAACCATCATTTCATCATATTGTTTATTTACAATATATCTACAATATCCGTATTTAGGATTGTATCTATATTGTAAATAATTTCTAACAAGGATATTTGCGGTTCGTTTTTGAAGATTGTAAATAAATTGTTCATTAATAAGTGCAATACAATCAGTAATCAATTCATTCAAAATAGATTTATCCCAACCATATTGTTCTATCTTATGAAGATTAAAAATCATCAAATTATCATCAAATAATTTTAAATTATTTTTAATAACAGTAAAATTATTTTTAATATTATCCATCAATATATCTAAAAATGTAATATCTGGACTATCACAATAGTTAAATATAATAATATTATTATCTTTTTTAAATCCATTTACAATCTTAGATTTTAAAGTATATATATTTTGATTACTATCACCGCATAAAGTTTTTAATTCATCAAAAGAATTATTTTCTAAAAAATCTTTTGGAATACATTTCATTGATAAAGTAATATTGTTGTGCATTGATGAAAAATTAATCGGTTTTACTTGAAGTAACATTTTATATTTATTTCACTTAAAATTTATAAATAATAAATTAAAAATCAATTTTTAATTATTAAGTTTTTAAAGTATAATAATTTTATAATCAATTATTTTTTTTGAAATACAAAATATCGATATAAAAAACTAAATTTTTTCTCTACTTCAGACATTCTAATTTGATTTGTTGGTTGATATAATTTATCAAAATTATAACTTTCAATTAAAATATAACCTTTTTTTTCTAGTTCAGATGTTAAAAAATCAAAATTTAAAAGATATTCTAAATTTGTTCCAATTGATTCAATATATACATCTATTTCTTTTCCAAAACCATTTATTTTTCCATTTTTATATAATTTTTCAATCTTAAATAATGTCTTATTATGGTGATTAAATTCAATAAACTTTTTATTTTTCATTAAATTATAAATAGATAAACCATCAAAAGCTGTACCTATTAAAAATCCATTAATTTTTAAATATCTATCTATATTATTAATAAAATTATTAAAAGTTAATTTATTTTTCATAAAATAATGCATGGCAAACTGACAATTTATAACATCAAATTTAGAAACTTTTAAATTAGATTTTGTAATTTTATTTGATAAATTTTTACCTGCATCTCCTAAAATAAAATCTATATCATAATTTTTATTTCTGATTGATTCGTATCTATTTTTTGCACTATCATTTGAAGTTAATAAAGCATCTTCATCAATATCATTAATTACTAAATATCCAATTGGTATTTTATTATATTTTTGTAAATCAGCACCTTTACCACCAGCTATATCTAAAACATGACTATTTTTAGGTATAAATTTTGAATATAAAATAGTTTTAAGATGATTATGATATTTTCTCATATTTGAAGTTAAATTACTTTTAATTACAGATTGAAAATAAACTTTTTCACCAAAATTTTTATTTCCTGTTATCATATCTTTAGTTAATGGATCATTAATAGAATTCCAAACATCCATTGCCACCGTATAATCATTACCAAAACCATTTCCTTTTAAAAAGTTTTCTGTTTTTCTTTCTCTAGTTCTCATAGGTTTCCATTGATAACAAGGTTTTTCTTTTTTATCAAATTGAAATTCAACAACAGTATTAGTTTTAAATTCTGCTTCTACAAATGCACAATCAATATTATTTTGATTAAGTGGTTTAAATTTAACTGGAAAATATCTTTCTCCCTTAGGAACATTAATTCCTAATTTATAAGCTACATTTGAATTTATTCCAACAAATAAATTAACTTTTCTTAGTTTATTTTTAGTAACTCTAGGAATAACATCTTTAATTACAAAATCTATAGTTAAAAATTCAGATGGTTTCCATTTAAAATTTTCACCAGAATATGGTTTATTAGTTGGCGTGTAAATAACTCCATCTAATTCATATTGATATTTAGAATTTAATACTTTTCCTGAAGCCTTAAATATATCATTATCAAAATAAAACTTTTTTAAACGAAATTCTATTTCAGTATTTAAAGTATTTAAATATTTTTGAACTTTATCACCCATATCTAATCTTGATTTTAAAAATTTTTCTCTAATATCTTTTCCTTCAAATAATAAACAATCAAATATTAAAAATATTTTTTTACCTTTAATAGTAACCATTTCACCATCTATTAAAGATTCATTGTGTTTTTTGATAGTAGTATTTATTTTTTTTACATTATAAGCTAGATCAATTGAATAAAAATTTTCACCATTTAGATAAAATAATAATCTTTCTCCATCAGCTTTATCTACCGCAGCATAGTCATGTTTAACTAATATAAAATTTAATTTTTTTAAACCAATTACTTGATTGATTAATTTACGAATATTTTTTAAATAAAATTTTGATTTTAATTTATTAAGTATATTTTGATATGAATTATTTTCTAAGAGTGATTCAACAAAATCCATTTCATTTTGTATTAAAGTTTTAGATATTTTTTTTCCTATAAATTCAATTTCTACCTCATAAATAAAATTAGGAGGAACACTATTCCATGGTAAAATATCACTTGTGTTTTTAATATTTATTGTATTTACTTTAGTAAAATCATATCTCCAATTTCCATCATTTGTAAATTTACTATTTCTTTGTTTATAACGCGCCATAGTTTTTATTCCTGAATCTTCAATCATATTATTTTCTTCTGATAATGAAATTCTTAAATTTTGATCAAAAAGATTAGATTGCATAATCTTTTTTTTTTCTTGAAATAAAACTTTTATTTTACCATTTTTTTTAATAGCCTTTAAATTTTTATCAAAAAATAAAATTTTTTTAATATTATTATTTCCTACAAAAGATATTGTATTTTCAATAGTACTTTTTGAAAAATATGTATCTTGTTCAAAAATTTTATTATATAATGAAAAATTTACTCCTGGTTGAAAACGTTGATTAAAATAATTACCTAAACGTATCTCAAACTCTAAGTTACTATTTCTATTTTGGGCTGTTATTATTTCAGAAAGATTAATTGACATATATTATATATTGATATTAAAATTTTATTAAATTTAAAATTGAATTTAATTTATTTTTTGGTTAAAACTCATATTAATATCCATATTAAAACAATGTTTCAATCTTATAGAGAAATAATTAAAGATGCAACCAAGTTAGAAGTAGAATTAATAAAAAAACATAATGAACAAAAAGAAACAATTTCATTAGAAATTAAAGATACACTAGATAATGAATCAAAAAACATAATTAACGGTCAAGTTTTAAAAAGTTATGATCCAGAAGAAATTAGTAAAAAAATTAGCAGTTTAAATATACAACATAAAAATTTAATTTCACAACAAACAAATAATTTAAAACAATTACAACAAGAAACAGATCAAAAAATGTTTGATGAAATGAAATATACCCCTAAATTACCTATTACAGAAATTTATAAAGATATATATAATTGTAATTCTAATACGACTTGGGTTTGTAGAGTATGGTTTTATTTAGTTGAAAATAAAACGCTTAAAATGAAACCAGGAGATCCATTTAAGACTGCGTGGTTTGATATTCATAAAAATAGACAACAACCTAATGCCAAATCATTAATTTATGAAAGTATATCTCAAAGAACTACCACTAATGAGAAAGAACTTAAAATGCCAAATTTTAGTAATAAAAATACTTTAACTAGTCAGAATGTATCATTTAATATTGATCATTGGGGAGAAGGTTCCGCTCAAAAAGGATGGTGGCTGGAATGGATAACACAAAACCGTCCTATTTAATTAAAAATAATAAAATCTTCAATTTTAAACCAAAGGTAATTCATAACGATGTGTTTTAATATTATATTTTGCTTTTTTATCAATAGAACCGTAAAGTAGTTTAAGAAAATCTTCTACTTTATTTGGGGTATGGAAAATCTCATTTTCTAAAGTTATTTTTTTTAAAGGGTATATTATATCATGATTAATTTTTATTTCATATGGAAATAAAAAATATAATTGTTGATAATAATTATTTTCTTTTAAATAAAACTGTAAATCAACTGTTACATAATGAAAATTACAACCATTATATTGAGGACCTTTTAAAATATAATCACCATATTTAGGTTCATAAATTTCTATTTTATTACAATAAGAATCTATTAATCTTAATTTATAATGTATTGGTAAAAAAGTTAATATTTTTTTACTAATATTTTTAATTTCATCTTTAGAATTTATTAATATACCAATATCAAAATCATCATCATTATTTATATATTTATTATTTCTGAATGCACCTAATAAGGTTCCATTTTCAATAAACCAAGTTTTATTTAATTTATTAAGAACATTATCTCTTAAATATGTCGCCAATTTTAATCTAGGACCTCCATATTTATCATTACCAGCATCTATATTTTTATAATTATTATATTCCATTATAATTATATATTTTTTTTATTTATATTGTTCGCATAATTTTTTTTCACAATCTGGTAATCTAAATCGTCATTAGTGAGGCTACTGAGTAGATGTTACTGTTATTTTTCCTCCAATTTCGTAATTCAACATCCTTTAAGTCCAAATTAAATGAATCGGATGGATAACTTTAGTTAATTAAATAATTCTTAATTTAAACATTATTACTATTGTAAATATATGAATGTTTTGGATCCATTAGAATTAAAATATAGAAATGTATGTGACACAGGATTGATATCAAAATCTAAAATAGATACAAACTTGTTAGAATTATCATGTATCATTGGTGAGTTTAGTGATGTATATAGTGTAGCCAAGAATAATAAAGAATTAGCAGTACTCGATTTTTCATCATATGGAAAACGGAAATTAAAAAAATTAGACTTAGAGTTAATAAATAAGGTAATAGATTTTTGTAATTATAAAGGGGTAGAAATGCTTCATAACAAACAAACTGGAGGGATGTATCTTAAAACTATTTTTTTTCTTCCACATAATTATAATAAAGCATTAAAATTAATGAAACTATTATGGATTCCTACACATAATATATCAATTATAAATCATAAAATATTAATTGGATTATTATTAGGATACACACACAATAATATAATATATTATTTAGATAAAAATTATAATATCAAAATAACAAGTGAAGATATAAAAAAAGCACACATTATATTGAATAATATAAATGTTTCATATGAAGAATTACAAAAAAGTATAAATGTAGTCTATAGTAAATCTATTAAAAAGTTATAATATTAATTAATAATCGTATTTTCTTAGTCTTTATGGACTTTACGAATCCTCTCTCCAGCCCCTTTTATAACAATTAAATCTTTTTTAAACAAAATATAAGAAATGAATGTCGTCACCCAAATTTTCCAATACTAGTGTTAGCATCTACCGAATAATTCAGTATTTATCACACTCAAATCTGTAGAAGGGTATTACTTAAATTATCATAATAATTCTATTATATTTTTTTTGGATCTATATCTATACATGTATATCCCATATCTAAATCATTAATTTTAGACATTTGACCGAGAAAGTAATCTAATAAGTCGGCATAACCTCTATTACCATATAACGTATTATTAACTAATATTTGTAGTTGATGATAAAAATTATTTTTTTTATTTTTTATTTCTAAATGATTATTTCTAATTTCCATAATTTCTAAAACTTCTTGAAAAGAAAAAAACATAATAGAACGAATAATTGTATAATCTAAATAAAGAGTATCAGTAAAAAATTTTCTATTTTTAGAATTTAATTTATTTTTACAATCTAAAAAGAAAGAATCAAAATTTTCAAAACCAAAATAATATAGTAATTTTGCTGTTTGATAAATAGAATAAATTCTTTCTAATTCAAGTGTTTCAATCATAACTGAAAAATTACCATTAGGTATTTCTAAACTTACAAATAAACAATTTAAAATATTTGATAGAAATTCAGTATAAGATTCATAAACAAAAGAAGATATATTTTTTTGAACACAAAAAGATGTAATATTATAATTAGTAAAAGTTTCTTTAGAATGAAATAATTCATGATTATTATGATTAAAAAAATTTCCATCTAATCCTAAAAAGTGAATTAATTCGTGAATTAATAATTTAGGTAATTCTTCTTTTCTAGAAATAACCATTTTACCTTCATATGTAGTAACACCTGATGATATATTTGCAGTCCCTTTTGTTTTCATTAGGTTTAAATCTTCTTTAATATTATTACTTTTTTTTTTATTTAATACTCTACTTTTATTATTAGTTACTACTGTTAAATCTAATTTTTTATTTTTTTGATAAATAATAAATAATGTATAAATTCTTTGATTTAACAATTGATGATAACTAATATCATCTTTTTTGTGATAATATTTAATTATATGATTTAAATATTTATAACTCGTTTCAAATTCAATAAATTCATTTCTTAAAGTTACGTCTCCTCCAATATAAGATATATTATTTTTTGGTAAATTTTTATTTTTAGTTTCTAAAAATTTAAAATCATTTTGTTTTTTAAAATTTTTTTTAAAAAAATAAAATAAATATTTTAAATCAGATTGATTATACGAATTTAATTTAGGTAATTTAATTTTATTCAATTGCTTTATTTTTTGTTGAGAATCACTTTTTAAATATGAAAACCACTTCATCTTATATTATAATTAGATATTTTAAATTAATTAATTTGTGAAGACATTTGAGAACTCATACTTCTAAGAGGTGTTCTATTATCTAAAACATCATCATTTCGAGTGTTTTGGATAACATGTGGAGATGAAAACATTGAGAGTCTAGCTCGATTATAACTGTCTATAGGTTTTTTTAATTTTTCGAGATTTGAAAGTAATTCTTTAAATCTTGGATTATCCACAGGAACAACCGAATGCATAGTCTTTTTATAAAATTTATCAATAATATTAATATCTTCTGATTTATTAAAAATTTTCATAATCATTTGATATTCAATTTCTATAAAATCCATTAATAATTCATAATTTATTTCAGGTTCTTCGCCAACCACAAAGTTTGGTTTAAAATTAATTAAATGATTTTCAGAAGACTTTTTTTTTAGATTATGAATTTCAAGCTCTATTTTTAGATTAGTGAAATATGATTTATTAACATTTTGAAAAGAAATATTAAATTTACTTTCTTCTCCAATAATTGTCTTAGGAAGTCTGTATTTTTGAACACAATGACTTTTATAAACTTCCTTTAATTCGGTTTTCATTAAATTATCAATCAGGATAACGGGATGTTCAAATCGAATTAAAACTTCTTTATCATTTTGATGAATTAAGTTTAGAAACATATCTATAAAATCTGATATAATATTAGAAGAGTGATCAATAACAATAATCTTACTTTCCGATTCTTTTGAAATTATATCTAATGTTTTTAAATCAACATTATTACCAAATCCACAACAATTAATAGAAGTTTTTGACCATTCTGGATTATCACTGTTAAGTTTAGAAATAATATCTTTACAATTTTTCGGACCAACTGTATTTTGTCCATCAGTAAATAAGATAATATTTTTAGTATAACCATCTAATGGTTTGCTCATAATATCAAGACCCATTTTAATAGCATCTGGAATATTAGTAGTGTAACCTGCTTCAATCATTGAAATTTGAGTTAAAATAAATTCAATATTATCACTAATCATCATCATATCAATAAGTAAATGACAATTATTATCAAAAGTTACGAGTGAGAAATAATCTGTTGGACTCAAAACATGTTGAACCATATATTTAATGACTTTCTTGGCATTTTCCAATGGCTCCCCGTTCATACTTCCACTCTTATCAATTAAAACACAAATTGAAGTTTTGGTTCTATTTTCTTCCATATATTTTTTTATTTCTTCCATATTTAATTCAACGCCATTATTTTTTTGTAAGGATTGTGTAATAGTAACTCTTGAACCAATATTATTTTCAATACCAGGATTATATTTATCCTGTTCAAAATCGACTGTTGTTTTGAAATATGGTTTAATAGACATAATGTTTTTTTTTTAATTTTATTAAATTATCTTTAAATAAATCAATTTTTAATCTTAATATATATTATAATGTTAATTTTAGAAACCACATTATTAGGTATAATATATACTTTTTCTGCATATGGAGTATATAAGCTTATTGACAACAAACCAAAGATTATTATTATAAAATCATTAGAAGAAGAAAAACAAGAAAAAAAAAAAATATAATCTGTATACTATAATGGATGATTATGATCTACATTATAAACATATAATAATAGGTGATGCTTCATGTGGTAAAAGTTCTTATTTAAAAATGTTGGTAAAAGAAGAATTTAATTCTAAAGGTCGTAGTACGATTGGTGTTGATTTTGAGACATATTATAATGAATATGATAATAAAAGAATTAAAAATCATATTTGGGACACAGCTGGACAAGAAAAATTTAGATCAATAGTTAAACTATATTTTAAAGGAGCTAGTTCATTTATTATTATGTACGATATAACTAATTACAATTCATTTAAAAATATTGAAAATTGGTTACTAGAATTAAATCAAAATGAAAATTATACTAAAATATTAATTGGTAATAAAAGTGATTTAGAAGAGCTTAGAGTTGTTACAAAAGAAGAAGCTAAACTACTTGCTCTTAAATATAATATGAATTTTATGGAAATAAGTGTAAAACAAAATCAAAGAGTTAAAGAATCATTTGAAAAATTAATTAGTAATATTTCAGAAGATTTTGAGAAAAAAAAAAATTTTAATTTAGAATTGGAACAACAGAATTTTGAACCTAATGGATGTTTTAATTGTATAATTTTATAAATTAAATATTTAACCATATTGAATAATATTACCATTTTGATTTATAGTATTAACATCATAATTATTTTCTTGAGATTCACGTATATCATAAGATGCTGTAACACTTGTTCGATATGGATTTGGTGGTAAATCTTCACTTGTATTCGAAATTCTATTATGGTTATTATCTAAATTATTATCTAAATTATTATCTTTGGGTTTTTTGTATTCTAAATAATATAATGAAATATTTATTAAAGAATATATAATTACAATAAAACCTAAACCAAATCCGATATCAGAAGTACCTAAAATAAGTAAACCTCCAAAAAAAAATAAAATAAATTTATTTAGATAAGTATTAATATTAGGTTCTAAAATTAATTCAAAATATAAAAATAAAAATGAAAATAAGATAGATGATAAATTTACTATAACATTAGTTAAATAATTATTCCGATCATAACCAATATCAACAAAACCATAAATACCAGAAATTAATATACATAAAGCATTTAAAATACCTGAAAATTGATAACAATTATTTTTAATATCGTTCATTAATAATTTAAAGATTTCAAATCTTTAAATTATTATAAAATAAAATATTTAATAATTATATATGAATAATACAAAAAAATTTATACTTATTGTATTAATTAATGTATTAATGATAAGTATGGGTATATATTATCATAATTATATGGTTGACGAATATAAAATATTTATAGAAAGAAATAAATTAAGAGTTACAACTCTTGGTTTAGAGGAAGCGAATGTTGTTATTTACGGTGCGGGTGCTAAAGCTGTACAAGAAGGTATAGTAAACAAATTAAAAGTTGGAATTGATAATGCCAAAGCATCATTTTTATCATAAAGTTAAATTATAAGATATTAATTTTATTTATAATTAATATCTTATAATAAAAATTTAATTTGATATAGAATTTATAATTTCATCGAATGAATCTTCAATAAATTCAGTATTTAAAAAATTAACAATCTCATTTTGAGAAGAATTATTTTCAGATTCACTGATAATAATATCACATTCATTTTGTGTATTATTAGAATAATTTGAACAAAAAAAATAATAATACAACCACCAAAAATTATTATAATCTAATTTATATTTTTTTTTGATACCTTTTTTTTCAATTAATTTTGAATTTTTTTTATTCCAAATTGCATTAATATCAATACAATATTCATTATTATTTTCTTTAGAATAAATTAATTTATTAATTGCATTTTTTATATTTAAAAGTCTAATATAATTAATTGAAATATCTGTTGTTGGGTGGTAATAATCCCCAACTTCTTGATTACATCTTAAACAAAGAGACTTTTCGGGTTTATCAAAATAATTTTGCAGTACCCATTCGTGATCATCAAATAAATGTTTACAATAAATCTCAAAATCATTATAAAATCTATTTGGTTTTTCATAATCAGGTAAACTTGGTGAATATGATTCAATATTTTCTGATAATTCATTTACATAATATTCTAATTTTATTAACCATGGATGAAAATTATTATATTTTGAAATAAAATCAGTATAAGATATACATGTATTATTTTGGGTAATTAATTCACCGATTGCTTTTTGTTCCGCAAAATTTATTTTAAATTTTTTATCATTAACAAAATTATTATCAAAACTATTTTGAATAACTTGTAATTTTTCTCTTAAATTAAAAAATTTTGAACTATTAATATCGTCCATAATAATTAATTTTTTTCTAATAATTTCAACCCAACATAAAAATTGTACAAAACAATAAATTAAAGTTTTCTTATCTATATCAGTTTTTAAAAAGTCGCTTTTTATTTTAAAAATATTTTCAATATTAATAAATAATTCTCTTGAAGCTTGAAGTAAAGGATCTTTATATTTTTGAAGTAATTTATTATTTTCTAACTTTCTATTATTTCTATCTTTAATTTTTTCATTTTTCATAGAATCTTTATTAATTTTACATTGTTGAAAACAAGCAATAAATGATACTAAAAATGCGATTGATCCACTTATAATAGCGATCACAATATCAGTTTCCATTTAGTATAATTTAGATATTTTCTAAAGTAATTATTTGTATCTCATTAAAATATCTATCTAAAATATATTCTATTTTAGTTACTGTATAATTATTCTTTTTATTCAATATAACTTTTAAATTTAATTTATAAATACTATATTTTTTTGATTCACTTCTATAATTAGTACCTTTTTCATTAATAAACTTTATTATAGTTTTTGGATTAGTATTTTTATGGTTATATGGATTTCCATAAAAACTTTCAATATTTATTATTCCAAATAAGGATGTAATATCTCTAACTGTTTTAGTATTTTTATTTAATTTAAATCTTTCACCAATAGTAAATTTTTTATTTAATTTTAAACCTTGATAAGTAATAAATTTTTGATTAGATTTTTTAAAAATTTTAGTGATTTGTTTTAAATGTAGATTTATTAAATTTTCATAAACTTTTATAATTTGAAAAAAATTTTTACATTCAACAGATAAAAATATTTTGTCAAAATAATTTATTTTAATTTTTTTTTCTTTTTTACTAAATTTTGTATTAAGTGATTGATTTATTTTTTCTATTTTATATTTTGTAAATTCTGAAGATATTAAAACTAAAGTATATTTTACAATACGTTTGGTTCTAAATTTAAATACTTTTTTTTTTAATATTTCATATGTTGTTTCTCTAGGTAATAAAAATTCATATTCATCTGTATCTTTATTTTTTTCTGGAGTAAATTTAATATTATAATATATACCATAATTATTTTTGGGTATTAAAATTTCAAAATAATTATTATACTTTTTATCACTATCATAAAAGGATAAAGGATAAGATGGACTTAAAGAACATGCCGAAAAATTATTTTCTAAAAATCTATCACCAATTTTTAAATTATATAAATCATCTCTAGAAGACATACGAAAAATAATTAAATCTTTATCTATTTTTGGAGCTATTAAAAATGATTTATCAACTAAATCAATGGTTTTAATTATAAATTTACAAAATTGATCTGAATCAACATCAAAACCATATTCTTTTCTTTCTTTTAGAAATAATAAACCACATTTTCCAGTATATAATTTTTTATTAATATGATAATAACCAAATTTTATATGCAATGAATCTATAAATGATGAACCTTTTATAAAATATAGTGCATTCTTATGATATTGCATTGTTATATTTTTATGAATTTTTTTCCAAAAATTAGAATAAAATCCTTTTAAGTAATCTATATTCTTTTCAAAATTCATATTTTCATTTCTAGTTTCAAAATATAATTTTTCTAAATTCATATTAATATATAATGATAAAAAAATTAAATCTTAATTTTATTTAAATTCATCTAGTTGTAATATATTAATACCCATACTTAAAGCTTTTTTAATTTTTACAGTAGTTATTGATTTATCTTTAACAACTAAAGTTGTGGTTTTTGAATTAATAGAATCATTTACTGTCCCACCCTGAGATTCAATTAATTCTTTTAAATTACTATCTCTAAACCCTGAGAATACAAAAATAATATCTTTATATTTAGTTCCAGATTGTTTTTTATTAGTTTTTATTTCTTTTCCAGAACATAGTTTAATTTTAGGATGTTGTTTTAAAAATTCTTTAAATTTAGGTAATTTATCTACAAATCTTTGGGATGTTTTTTGTGCAAAACCATCAATACTTTTAATTTTATTTAAGATATCATCATCCATATTTAAAATTTTTGGATATTGTTCTATAATTAATTTTAATTTTCTTTCACCTAATCCAGTACCAAAGATGTTACTAGCATGCATTACTTGTTCTAACTTGCAAGATTTTATTTTTTCTTGAATATTATTAAAAATTTTAGTTGCCATTTTTTCTTTAATTCCGTCAATTTCTAGAAAATTATCAACTGAAGCTTCAATAATTTTATTAATTGTATTTAAACCATTAGAAATAAATTTATTAACTAAACCAATATTTACATTCTCTATTTTCATTTTTGTAATAAAATTTAATATGTTACTAGACAATACAGTTTTATCTTGAGACTTATCATCTAAAACTAAATGTGTATTAGTTTCATTCCAATGGTAATTTCCAATAGGCATAAAACCTTGTTTATTAGGTTTAATTACATTAATGATTTTAGGTATAACATCTCCTGAACGTATAATTTCAATTACACTTCCTGGACCAATTTTTTTTTCCTTAATAAATCTTGCATTATGAGCTGTTGCCTTATTTATAGTAACACCTCCAATTTTAACTGATTCAAAAATTACTCTTGGTATTAAATTTCCATCTTTGGAAGCATTATATTCTACTTCAATAACAGTTGTTACTTGTTTTTGTTCTTCCAAATCCATTTTAAAAGCAAAGGCATATTTAGGATTACTTTTGGTTTTTGTAGGAATTTCATATGGTGAATTATGATATATTACAATTCCATCAATTGTATATTTGGATTTTTTTTTTCTTAAAATTAAATATTCTTGTAATAATTCTAAAGATAAATCTTTAATAATTTTAATATCAACTCTTTTAATTTTATATTTATCTAAAATATTAAACTGTTGTTCAGGTGATAATTCAGGATCAATTACTTCATAAGCAACAAATTCCATATATTTAGTTAATTTATCATCAATATTATTAGCATTGAGATAACCGGACACAATATTTCTTGGATCAGTGTTACTAAAATTAGTATGATATTTTTGTGGAATTATAATTTCTCCTCTAACATATAAGTTATTAGGAATTTTTATATTTAAAGATTCAATAAATATACTAATATCTGTTCCAACATCTCCATCACCTCTTTTATATAACTTTCCATTATGATACATTGCTGATACACCATCTAATTTATCACTTAAAACAAAATTATTTTTAAATTTTTCTATAAATCTATTGACTGACTTATCATCTTTTTTTTTCTCTAAACTAGGCATTCTAACTGGTAACTTTACTTTTTTTTTTACATTAACTTTAGCTCCAATATTTTTGAAATATTTATTATTTGGAGATCTCTGTCTTAATATTTCCTCTAATTCATCAAAAATTTGATCACTGACAATTTTTGTAACATCTGATGTATTATGATATAAATCACTTAAATATTCTAAAATATCTACTAATTTTTTAATATTAATTTTATTTCCATAATCATTAACATTTTTTAATAGTTTTGGAATTTCTTTTTCCATTTTTTTAGTATTTAATTATAAATCATAAAAATTATAAATCATTTTTTTTATAATTTTAATATATAAATGAAGGAATTAGTATTTTTATTAATTTTAATATTCTTAATCATATTTCAAATTAATTATAAATCTAAAGAATGTATAAATATTTCTGGAAATTATTTTATAAATCAATATGACTTAATTTATAAATTTAATAATAAAATTAATATTAATATAGAAAAAATATCAAATTGTAAATATAAAATTGTAAATGTTAAATCAAAATCTTTATTAAATAATTTTTATGAAGAATATGATAAGTATTTAGAAGGTTACATTACAATTTTAGACAATGAATTAAAAGGTGGTATAGAAATATTGTATCTAGAAAAAATTAATAACAATTTTATAAGATATAAAGGATATCTAAATAATAATAATATAGTTATAAAAAAAAATGATAATGATATTATTATATTTAATAGAATTTAAGATGATTCCTCCCCACATTCATCCTTTTGGAAAGGAGAAGGTAAAGCGCATACAAAGTATGCTACAATAAAGTAGATGATTAAAAGAACTAAGAAAATAAGTCCAAAAAATAAAGGTTTGTTTTCGGTAATACTTCCGCCTGCTTGACTAATAGTTGATTTTGTCATTTTATATTATTACATGATATTTTTTTTTCAATAAAAAATATTATTAAAAAATTGAAAAAAAAATTAATTATTTATTTTTTTTAAATAAATATTATGGATTTTTATAAATTAGAATTAAAAAAAAAGGAATTAATAACTTATGAATCAAAAAAAATAATTTTAGAATTTGAAAAAAAAAATGGAAAATCTAAATTTATAGAAAAATATAAATTTAGATCTTTTTTAAAAGAATATGAGGTTAATCAAATGAAGCATCTTAATTTTAATCATCGAAGTTTAGTTATTAAAAAATTTTATAAATATTTTAAAATACCATTTTTTGATGCCGATTTTACAAATTTAGAAAGTAATACTCAATTAATTCTTAAAAAAACTTTTCCTTTAATTTTAAATGAAGATGAAATTCCTAAATCAGAAATAACAAAAACTATATCAGAAAAATTAGATTTAACAATTAATGAACATTTTAGTTTTAAAAATAAAGAAGAAAAAGTATTAATAAAACAAGTAGCTTTTAGAACTATTTTTGAGAATTTCTTACCTGAACTAAAAGGTTCTCCAAATAATGCTATTTTTATAAAATAATAATCGTTAAAGAAAAAAAATTTTTTTTCTTTAATAATAATAAATGTCCTATCCTTTTTCTGGAAATCCAAATCAATTAAAAAGTAAAACCGATAATAATCAATTAGTGGAACTTAGTAGTAACCACGTATTACAAAATAGTGAAGTATTCAAAAAAGTTGGAGAACATGTAAGGAATTTAAAATCTAAAAGCAGCAGTATTCACAAAAATATTTCTGATAAAGTTGAGCAGGCAACTGTTAATGAAAAAAAACAATTAGAAGATGCTATTAATAATTACCAAAATAAAGTTAATTCAATTTTAGAAAGTGATAGTATTAAAAATGACGTAAAAAAAGGAGAACAATATGGTAAGCAATTAGAACAAGTTATGGAACAAATTAAAACTGCATATGTTCAATCAATTCAAGAAATAAAATCAAAAAGTAAAGATCAAAAAGATTTTTTTGAAAAAATTCAAGAATTAGATAAAAGAATTGAAGATGTGCTTCTAACAGAAGAAGAAAAAGAAATGATACAAAAAGTAAGAGCAGAAATGAGTGGTATGTTTGGGGATGAAACTAATACTATGATTAAATATTTACCATTTTAAAAAAAATAATAAATTAATTTTTTATAATTATTATTTTCTTTATATTAATATATATATAAATGGTCAATCATCAACAAATACAGGCAATAAATCAAACTAATGGTATAGATTTACAGAATATGCAACAGAGTTCACAAGTCTTTAATGAACCTGGAATTAGCGATAATCTTGTAAATCAAACTGGATATGAACCAACTGAAGTTGGAGCTCCAGTTGATACAGTTATAAAACAGCAAGTTCAAAGTCAACAAAAAATTGAACAAAAACAAAAACAACAAGTACAACAACAACAAAAACAACAACAACAACAACAACATAAACAAATGCAACAGAATATACAACAACAACAACAAAAGAAGCATAATGAATTACAAAAATTACGAGATCAACAAAAAAGATTACAGCAACAAATAGCACGTAGTAAACAACAGTATCAACAACAAGATCAATCAGGTGAAGAAAATAAACAAAGTATGTTTTCAAAATACTTTGTACAAACTTGTTTTATTATTGCTTTAATTGCTGGAGTAGTATTATACTATTTAAATCAAAATGGATATTTAGGAAAATCATCTAAACCAACCCCTAACAATGTTAAATTAAGTTCTAACGCCTTAAATGCAGCTCCAAGAACTACTGGAGGTAATTTAAATAATATGTTTAAATACTTATTTAATAATTAAATAATGTGGATTAAAAAAAATATTAATTTAATTTAATGAACATTATATCAGAAAGAAAATATGGAAAAATTGGTTGTATAAATAATATGGATATTTTAATAAAAATTAATATTAATAGTTCATTATATAAAAAAGAAAATAATAAAATAATTAATATTATTTTTGATAATTCTATTTCATCAATTGGTGAATCTTTTTTTAAACTTAAAAATGGAGTCAAAAAATTTATTACTTTAATTCCATCAGAATATAAAATTAGTATTTATAGTAATGAAAAAAATATATATTTTGGAAATAATAAAATTGCAGATATTTTTAATTGTTTAAATAAAGTGGAATGTCGTGGTTTTAATAATTATCAAAAATATTTAGATCTAAATTTAGAAAATTGTATTTTATTTACAGATGAAGAATTAGAATCAAATAAATTAATGAATGTAATCCAATTAGAAAAATGTTTAAATATTGATTATTTAAATTTAAATGTTAAAAAAGTAATAAATAATTTAGGAGATTGTATAATTAAATTATATCCAATAAATAATTGTTTTATAAAAAAAATATATGATCAAAATGATATTAATATAATTAAAATACCAAATATTACACAAAATCAAGAATATAATATTTTATTAAATGTAGATATTTTAACATTTAACTCAATCGAACAAGAAATTATAGATGTAAAATTATATTTAGAAAATATATTATTAGAACAAAAAAAATTTAAAATGATTTTTGTAAAAGAAAATAATTTAATAAATAATGAAGTTTTAATTCAAAGAATTATACAACAAGGAAGATTACTTGAGAAAAATATTAAAACATTATACAAAGATAGAAAATTATTTCAAATTAAAAATATTTTATACAAATTAAAAGATATATATGATTTTGGAGAAAATCCTTTGTTAGTAAAAAAATATAAAAAAGTTATAGATTGTATTTTATATTTAGAAGAAGAAATAAACTCTGAAAGTTTAAAATCATTAGAATTAAACTATGAAATGAAATTTTATCATTTTGATTTAGATATATAATAATATTATTTTAAAATGAATAAAATAATATTTGATCCTATTCATGGAAATATTGAAATTAAAGATAAATGTTTAAAAATTATTGATACACCTGAATTTCAAAGATTAAGAAATATTAAACAATTAGGAGCTTGTGAATATGTATTTCCAGGAGCAACTCATAATCGTTTTTCACATTCTATTGGTACATTTTATCTAGCACAAAAATTAATAAATCATATTAAAAATAATCATCAAGAATTAAATCTTAATACTGATGATATTGAATCAATCGAAATTGCAGCTTTATGTCATGATTTAGGACACGGACCATTTAGTCATCTACTTGATAATTATTGTTTAAAAAAACAAGAAAATAAGTTTCATGAACATGAATACCGTTCAGTAGAAATATTAAAAATAATTTCAAAAAAATATGATATCCCTTTAAATATTGATAAAATTACTAAAATGATAATACCTGATAAAAATGAGAATTTTTTTTTATATAATATAGTTTCTAATCCTATTTCTGGTTTAGATGTTGATAAATTTGATTATATTGCTAGAGATACCTTTTTTTTAGGATTAGAATATAGTTTTAATTGTGATAGATTAATTAGATTTACTAAAATAATTAATAATAAATTATGTTTTCCTGAAAAACTAGCTCTTAATATATATGAATTATATAGAATTAGGTATAAATTGTATCGAGAAATATATAATCATCCTGTAGTATCTGCAATTGAATTTATGATAGTTGATATTCTAAAAGAAAAAAATATAATAATTGATGATTTAGAAAAATTTTGTGAATATAATGATTCAATTGTTTTTACTCATGAAAAATATAAAGAAATTCAAAAAAGAAATTTATATAAATTAGAAAAACAAGAAATTATAGATAATTTAAAATCATTTAAATATGATAATCAAGAAAATAAAATTATACAAGTTTTAAAACTTGGTTATAACAGTGAAAATTTAAATCCAATTAAAAATATAAATTTTTATAAAAATAACAAAATAATTAAATTAGATACAACTACTGTATCATTATTGTTTCCTGAAATATTTATAGAGACAGTTATAAGAATTTATAGAAAGAATTAATAAATCATTAACAATAAATAAATTATGTAATTTTTTAAAAAAAAAAGATTTGTTAATAATATCATGAATAATTACAAAGAAATAAAATCAGCTTTAGTAATTCAATATAATTATAAAAAAAAAAAAATTAAAGAAAATGATATTAATAATGAAATAAAAGTAGTTAGAAAAAATATTTTTGATATTATTAATCAAAGTAATCTTAATTATCAAAAAGACTTAATTTCAAATGAAAAATTAAATTTAATTAATGATAAAATTAGTAGTATTATAACAATTTTAAGTAATATTGATCTAGATAGTAATGATTTGTATCATAATAAGACGTATTTATGTATAATTAACAATGAAATTAATACTTTATTAAAAATTACTAATTTTAGTAATTTAAAAAAATTATTTAAATTTTTACAATATAATAATGATGAAATAATTAATAAATTTAATTTAATATTTAGACCTTTAGAAATTAATGAATATGATAAACATATAAAAAAATATTACTTTTATGATTCTGATAATGAAGATAATACTATAAATAAATTATCTTATGCAATTTTAAAAATTCCTATAAAAAAAAATAAATATATTGAAATTAAAGGTCATTTTTTAAATGATAATTTAAATTTTTTTTGTGAAGAGCCATTTTTAAAAAATAAGATTACTTGTATTAAAAAAGAATTAAATTTTTGTAATATACCATTACTTTTTATTACAAGATATCTTAAACAATTATCTTTAAAATTGTTAATTTTAAATAATGAAAATGATATAATAGAAGAAATTAATAATGATTATCAAGAATTGCTTAATTTATCAAACTTAAATGTTTCATCTTTAGTAAAAAATTTTGTTTCATCTACTATGTATCAACAAAGAAAAATTATTATTTTATTATTACTTTCCGATAAAAAAGAAATAAATCATTTATCTAATTTACTTTTTAGTTTAATATCAAATGATAGTGAATTATTAAAACAACAACCAGGATATAATGCTTTATATAATTCACTTCATAGGAGTGTTCAAATTTTATTAGAAAATAATTTTAAAGAAAAAAATAAAGAAAAAAGAGAAAATTTATTTAAATCTTTAACAGTTGAAAATATATCATATGAAAAGAGAATATCGATATTAAAATGTAATGATATTATTAAAAAAAAAGCAAGTGATAAATTAAAAGAATTAAAATCTAATAAAGACAATTCATCAAAAGCACAACAATATTTGGATACTTTATTAAAAGTGCCTTTTGGAATTTATAAAAAAGAATATTTATTTTCTTATTTATCTGAATATTTAGAAAAATTTATAAAGTATATGTTAGAAATTAAAAAAATTATTCCAGCACCTAATTTTGATGATGAAGAATCGATTGATGCCATAGAAAAAATAAAAATTTTAGTAAATAAATTTAATAAAGATGAATGCACAACAGAAAACTATGTAGTTATTTTTTTAAAAAATATGGAATTAACTGTAACAGAATTAAAAAATAAAAAACTTGAAAAAGATATAGAATTTGTAAATAACAAATTTAAAAATTTGATAGAAGATTGGAAAAAATTAAAAAAAGAAAAAAAAGAATATATGGAAAATGTTAGAGCAATAATGGATAAATGTACTTATGCTCAAAACGAAGCAAAAAATACAATTGAAAGATTAGTGGCTCAATGGATAAATGGGTCTATGAATGGTGCTGTTTTAGGAATTAGTGGTCCTCCAGGTGTTGGTAAAACTACTTTAATTAAATATGGTTTATCTAAATGTTTATATGATAAAAATAATAAATGTCGTCCTTTTTTCTTTATTGGGTTAGGCGGAAGTACTAATGGAAGTACGTTTGAAGGTCATGGTTATACATATGTAAATTCACAATGTGGTAGAATTGTAGAAATTTTAACAGAATCAAATTGTATGAATCCTATTATTTTTATAGATGAATTAGATAAAGTAAGTAATACCGAAAATGGTAAAGAAATAATTGGTATTTTAACACATTTAACTGATCCAACTCAAAATAATGAATTTCATGATAGATATTTTTCAGGAATTAAGTTTGATTTATCTAAAGTATTATTTGTTTTTTCATATAATGATCCTGGAAAAATAGATCGTATTTTAAAAGATAGAATTACAGAAATTAAAGTTGATTCTTTAAAGAAAACTGAAAAATTAGAAATAACAAAAAATTATATTTTACCTGAAATTTTAAAGTCTGTTGGATATAATAAATCAGATATTGTAATTCAAGATGATTGTATAGATTTTATTATAGAAAATTATACTTTTGAAGCTGGTGTTAGAAAATTAAAAGAAAAATTATATGAAGTAGTTAGAGAAATTAATTTAAATTATATTTTAGAAACAAATGATATAGAATTTCCATTTACTGTAAATATTGAATATATACAAAAAGTATTTAATAATAAACCAACTATTAAATTACAATCAATAGCAAAAAAACCATTAGTTGGAGTAGTAAATGGTTTATATGCAACTCAAGCTGGGACAGGTGGTTTAACAATTATAGAAGTAATGAAAGTACCTAGTGAAAAAACATTAAGTTTAGAATTAACTGGACAACAAGGTGATGTTATGAAAGAAAGTATGAAATGTGCTAAAACAGTAGTATGGAATTTATTACCAGAAAGTTTAAAAAAAAAAATTTTTGAGGATTTTAATAATAGTTATTCAGGATTACATATTCATTGTCCAGAAGGCGGTACTCCTAAAGATGGACCCAGTGCTGGAGTAGCCATTTGTACAGCAATTGTATCTAAACTGTGTAATATTAAAATTAAAAATGATGTTGCAATGACTGGTGAAATTAGTTTAAGAGAAGGAGGAAAAGTATTAAAAATTGGTGGTTTAAATGCAAAATTACTTGGAGCTAAAAAAGCTGGTGTTAAAATAGTTATTATTCCTGAGGATAATAAAGAAGATTATGAAAAAATGGATAAAATTGAAAATTTAAAAGTAATTCCGGTTTCACATTTAAAACAAGTATTAGAAATTGCTTTAGAAAAAAATACTATAGAATTTATTTTTTAAAATAAAATTTAAATAAAATTTAAATAAAATTTAATTACGTTAAAATATTTTCTTTAGTAAATATATATAAATGGACAAACTTGTTATGAATGAAATGCTTTCAATGGCCAATATTCACGTTCCGGATAACTCAATGGCAGGAGGAAATATGGGTAATGAGGAAATGCTTTACAACCAACTTTTAGATCAACTTGGAGGTAAAAAAAAGAAACGTTCTAGTAAAAAAGGTAAAAAAAGTAAAAAAAAAAGTAAAAAAGGTGGTTCAAGTTGTTCAACCGGTCATAGCTACCAACATGAATCTGCGGGTAAAAAAAAAAAATCTAAAAAAGGTTCTAAAAAAAAAAAAGGTTCAAAAAAAAAAAAGGGCGAC
>Ga0206127_1000998_pt1 | contig 32063 bp, 31 predicted proteins | sample Helgoland_Spring_6_FD_148646 | JGI IMG/M metagenome (GOLD analysis project Ga0206127, IMG submission 148646) | Pelagic subsurface seawater microbial communities from Kabeltonne, Helgoland, North Sea - Helgoland_Spring_Bloom_20160419_1 | ecosystem: Environmental > Aquatic > Marine > Epipelagic ...
CATCATCGAGATCTTCAGGCGGGGGCAAAAGCCACAGACCCGTGCGCCACCACGAAAGGCCGCTGCATGACGAGATGTCCGTCAAAATGGATAACACCCGCTCCCTTATGCGCCTCATTCGGGTGGAGCATTCTGCTGCGCCGAGCGAACCGAAGCACGGAAAACGTACCGATGCTGACCGTTATCAACGCCAAAATCATATCACCCATGACCTCTGAGCCCCCTCAAATGCATTCGACAGACACGTCAAGGCCCAAACAAACCTACAGCGGCCTCGCACTTTCCCCATAGGTCACAACCCAGCATCCCACGGCTTCCTCCTTGAGAGGTTTGTCAACGCGGGCCACAGTCAGTCCCTCGCCGAAACCTCGCGCACTGGCCCGCATCGAAAAACCTTCATCACAGCTGCCGTTCGTCTTCACCATTGATCGCTGCGGTTCGGCCCGTCAGACCGGACTTTCGCTGCGCGTGCTAAATCGGGGGATGGTCGAACTCACATAGTGCGGACTTTGTTGACGGCCTTCAGTGACCAAGGGCCATAACTGCTCAGTGCTTCCGCTACCTAAAAATACAAACCCAATGAATGAACACTAACGAGGGGGCTGTTAGTCTCTTGTTGCTGTTTTTGGTGCTGCAACCAGAATAGTTGCGTCAATCAGACAGCTGAGCATGACGATTGCTGCTGCCTTTGCAGACGTTAATCCGCCCACTTCCACGGTATCCTTGGTGGGCTTGTCGGCCCTTTTGGTTGAAAGTGGCCGGAAGCGGCCATGTAGTCGATTATCGCCGTCTCACAGAACGCTTTACGCTGGTGGACGGAGGGTAGCCATATGATCCCCGTCTCGATACATCATACATCAGCCGATCTTTGTCGCTTGCAGGGCAATGAACCAACTCTTGCAGGCAACAAATGTCAGGTGCAGTGGTTGAGATATATGGCAACACCGCGCTGTGCAGTTTGCCACCCCAAACAATCAAACACATAATCTGCGAAAGATGGTTCTTTCAAATTCTGCCTAACACGGCGGTCTTACGAACCGCATTTCAGAGGCTTGACGTTCTGCGAATAGCTCGATCCGATCAGGTGCGACCAGATCGAGCATGTCCTTAATTACGCAACGCCTTCTAGCTTGCGTGACGCCTGAACAGACGGGCGCATCTTCATGCGCTCGTAATGGGCTTGCACGTTTGGCGGCAGGGTCCAGCCCGCGACGTCTGCAGCCCAATACTGTGTGTAGTACAGCGCTGTATCAGCAATGGTGAAATCGCCCATCAGGTAGTCTTTGCCAGCCAATTGCGCGTCTACAACGTCCAACGCAGCAAGCATCGCCGTCATACCGCGTTCGCGCAGTTGTTCATGCTCGTCGGGGTTCTCAGAATAGGCATCAGGGCGACGCCAAAGACGCCATGACAGCATGTGAACGGTTCCAACGACGAAATCCATCGCCTCGATGGTGCGCGCGATGCCTTCTGGATCGCTGGGCAGCAATTTCTTGTCTGGGTTGGTCATCGCCAGCCACATAGCAATCGCTGCGTATTCGGTCAGAACGCTGCCATCATCGCGCACAAGTGCCGCGACTTTGCCCTTTGGGTTCAGCGCTTTGTACTCGGGTGTTTTTTGCTCACCTTTAGAGAAATCCACGACCTTCAGATCATAGGGCGCGCCAATTTCTTCCATCAGCACGTGAATGCCAATCGAGCAGGTCTTTTTCGCGTAACATAGTGTCGTCATTTCTAGTCTCCCTAGGCCCATTGTTGTCGTCGCGGGCGGTGCGATGTTATCGCTTGATAACTTAAGTCACGCAGGAGTGACTATCAAACGGAAATGACAGCGCACCAAATTAAAGTATTCGAAAATACATATTTTGAATATAAATTATTATCATTTTGTCAGATGCAAGGCGCGCCCTATATTTAGATAAGGCCCAGATATTGGGCAACATGAGGAGACGTTACAATGCTGGATGCACCGATGTTTGACCCAAAAGATTTGCGCAACGCTTTTGGATGCCTGCCAACGGGCGTCACAGTTGTCAGCATGATCGACGAAGCGGGCAAGCCAACGGGCGTAACGGTTGGGTCGTTCACATCCCTCAGCATGTCGCCAGCGCTATGTCTGTTCTCGCTGGGCAAAGCGCAAGCCAGCGCGCGTCTGTTCAAAGAGGGCGTGCCGTTTGTTGTGAACGTACTTTCAACTGAATTGGCCGACCTCGCGTGGCAATTCGCCAAACCGCTTGAGGACAAATGCGAAGGCGTTGCATTGGCTGAAACGCTGGTGCAAGCACCGCGTCTCAAAGACGCCATCGCACATTTTGCGTGTCACGCCCATGCGATCCATGACGGGGGGGATCATATCATCGTTGTTGGCGAAATCCTGGACTACGACCACACTGAAGGTGACGCACTGATCTTTTATCGCGGTCAAATGCAAGCACCCGCACCTCTATGAACCGGTATCCCACGCTGGACGAAAACGCGCTGTCGCAGGATCAACAGGTGATCCACGACGCGATCACCAATGGGCCACGCGGCGTTGTAGCAGGTCCTTTGCGGGTTTGGCTGCAAAGCCCGGGATTGGCGACACAGGCCCAAGCGCTTGGGCAATATGCGCGCTATGACAGCGTGTTGCAGCCCGTCTTGTCAGAGCTGGCGATCATGGTGACGGCGCGCTACTGGTCGTCGGGTTTCGAGTGGTCCCACCATGCGCCGATCGCGCAAAAGGTGGGTGTACCTGTCGAAGCGCTTGAGGCGATTTCACAAGCAAAGCATTTCGCGTTTAGTGACGCGAAGATGCAGGCAGTCTTTGATTTTGCGGTCGAATTGCATTTGTCGAAGAACGTTAGCGATTCGACTTATGACGTCGCATTGAAGGCGCTCGGGCTACAAGCTTGTGTCGATCTGGTTGGGATCTGTGGATATTACACGATGATCTCAATGACGATAAACGTGTTTGATGTGCCGGATGGCGATGGCCCTGCGTTGCCCAAGTTAGACATTGCTTTGGCCGATTATTTCGCACGCTAGGCGACGGTTGCCGCCGTCAATCGCATAATTTCAGTTAGGCGCACATGCGACGATCCATCCGCGTTTTGCGCATCTTCTTCTAACATCCATGACCCAAGTTCGCGCGCTTGCAAATGTGCGCGCAAGGACGCAGGGACGCGTGTTTGCGAATACGTTTCCAAAGAGGTCGCCGCGTGTTTGGCCAGACACAATGCATCCTCTGCCGCCTTGGTCACGCCCATGCCGACGTGGGGGCGTGCAACGCAGGCTGCATCACCAGACAACGCAACACGACCGTCGTGCATGACGGGTGAATGATGATCATAAATCGGTGTGAAGAAGGGGCGCTCAGAGCGGCTTAGGATCTCGACGAACCCTGCTGGCAATGTTGCTTTTGCACGCTCTTGCATGTCTTGCAGAACCGCATCGCGCACCAAAGGTGGGGGTATCGAGATCGGGTGATGTTGTCCCGTTTCATCCGTCAACATATCGCGCAGCAATTCGGCAGGCGCAGGCGCGTACCAAACAAAATTATAGCGCCTGTTGCCTTCGCGCAGATCGTTGTTCTGTCCCGCAATCGGGTAGCCGATGATCTGACTTTGGGAGGGTGTAAAGAACGCGAAGTTAGGGAAAATCGCGCTGTGCACATCGCTCGGCAAATCACGCTCATGCGCGAGGGCGCGCCAGACGACGTAGCCTACGTATTGCGGTTTGATGTCAGGCAGCATTTGGCCACGGATCGCAGATCGAAACCCATCTGCGCCGACAAGCAGATCAGCGGTGCGCGTGGTGCCATTTGAAAACAGCGCAGACACATTATCGGCGGTTTGCGTATAGCCCGTGATGTGCTTGCCAAGGTGATAGGCTCCGTCTGGAACCAAGCGCCGTAGCATTTGATGGATGCGGTCCCATGAGGTCACGATTTGTGGGTAGGGCAGGGTGGCGACGCGGCTGCCGTCCTTGTGAAACGCCACGCGGTCCTGCACCTGCACGCCAAGGTCCGTCAGATCCGCACCGACCGCGCGCAAGGCGTTGTTCAGCGTATCATGGGTTACAATGCCAGCGCCACGACCGGATAGTTCAACCTCGGTACGTTCGTAAATATCGACGTGCCATCCTGCTTTGAGCAAGGCCGTTGCTGCAAACAGGCCCCCGATAGAGCCGCCACTAATGATTGCGTGTTTTGTCATGTTGAGACTCCATCTTATTTATCAACTTATAAATAGTATGGAATCCGTAGGATCAAGAAAAGATCATCTGTTGTGACGAGTCATTTCGTCTGTGTACCAATCGCCGATCTCGCTGGCGGTCATCCACGCGACGTCCTCATGACTGCCCACGTAGTCAAGCAGTTCCTCTAAGTAGCGGATGCGATGGGGCACGCCTGTCACATAGGGATGGATCGAAATCGCCATTACGCGCGCATTGTCAGCGCTTTCTGCATAAAGACGATCGAAGTGATCGCGCCCTCTGCGCAAGAATTCGTCCGAGCTGTGTTGCTGCAACGCATAGACCGCGATGTCGTTCATTTCGACCGTGTAGGGCAGGGTGGTGATGACACCGTGAGGCGTGTTCACCTCTTGGGGCAGATCGTCCAGAACCCAGTCGGCCACGTATTTCACACCCGCCTCGCGCAGCAGATCAAGGGTTTCGTCGGTCTCTGTCAGGCCCGGACTTTCCCAAGAAGTGGGACGGGTGCCAGTAAACGCCTCGATGGTGTCCATCGCGGTGTGGATTTCGGTGCGTTGATCGTCGAGTTTGTGCATGGGGCCTTGTAGATGTCCGTGGCCCATAAACTCCCAACCTGCCTCAAGCGCGGCGCTTGCGACGCGCGGGTAGCTGTTACAGACGTTGCCGTTGATTGCCAAAGTCGTGGGAATGTCGCGCGATGTCAGCGCGCTGAATTGACGCCAAAAGCCAGAGCGCATTCCGTATTCATGCCATGACCAGTTCGGCACATCCGGCAACAGTGGAACACCCATAGGCGGGGGTAAAACCGTGCGCGGCATCGGACCTTCAATTCCCCATTCCTCGACGTTGACGATCACCCAGACCGCAAGGCGTTTACCATCGGGCAGATTCAGCTTGGGCCGATCAACAATGGCTTGGTAGGGCAGGCGATCTGTGAGGCGCATTAGAACTCCAAGAAATCTTGTATGGCTGTGTTGAACGCATCGGTTTGATTGAGGTTCGCAATATGCGCGCAATCTGGGATGTCGATATAGTGCGAATTGGGGGTCTTGGCGGACATGTCTTTCATCTCAGCCGAGGGCGCGCCAAAATCGTCAGCCCCCGAAATGAACAGGGTCGGGACGGTCATATCGCCCAAGCGGCGTTTGTAGTCCAAAGTCTGCAAAGCACGCGCGCAGCCTGTGTAGCCCGCGACTGTTGTTTGTTTGAAATCGCTTGCTAGCTTTTCCACCAGTTCAGGATTGGCAGCGAAGAAGTTAGGCGTCAGCCAGCGTTCGACTGTGCCATTCCAAATTGCGGACATGCCACCCTCTGCGATGGCAGCGATCCTATCATCCCAGCTGCTGACAAAAGGCGCAGGATTATCGGCCCGCGCACAAGCACAGACGATTTTGTTAAAGCGATCTGCGTGATCAAGGCCAAGCCCGAGACCTGTCATGCCCCCCAAAGACAGACCGATGTAGTCGGCTTTTTCAACGTTGAAATGATCTAGAACAGCAACTGCGTCTGCGGTCAAATCGTCGAACGTGTAATCGCCCATCGGGGTGCTGGATTGACCGTGCCCGCGCGTGTCATAGCCGATCACGTGATACTGCGCTTCCAAAGCGGCGCGCTGGGGGGCCCACATATCCAGACCTGCGCCAAGAGAATTGGACAGCAGGATCGGGGGGCCATCTTTGCGACCTGTGGACAGCGCGGAGAGGGTGACGTTCCCGCGCTGAATTTCAGTGCGCGCGTTCATCAAGATTCGCCAAGGGCGGCGTTGACGATCGGCATGGTTTTCTCAGCCAGCAAGATCATTGAGTTGCGACCAAGTTCCACATCGGTCCAGTCTTTGCCCGCATAGAGCAGTTTGCCAAAATCACCGACCTCTTCGCGCAATGCGAGTAGATCGTCGGCAACCTTATCAGGGGTTCCCCAGATTATGCAGTCCTCTAGAACGCCGTCCAGCGTAACCTCGTCATCCGCCATGCTTTGATCGGCTTTGAACAGGTTCGTGCGACCGTGCTTTTTCATCTTGGTCAGCAATTGCGAATAATAATAGCGGTAGGGGCTTTGTGCGCCGAATGCGTACTCTTTCGCGGTTGCCAGATCGTCAGCCACAAAAACCGACTTGGCCACGCGCCAATTGGCTGGATCCGCAACACGGCCAGCGCGTTCGCAACCCTCAACATACTTGGGCCAATGGGTTTTTGCCCATTTCTTGAGAAGGAAGTTCGCAGAGATCGGATCCCAACCGCGTGCGGCGGCCTCTGTCACACCTTTGGAAAACGGCGCAACGGCGGTCACAACGATGGGCGGATGTGGGCGTTGTAGGGGTTTGGTCATCATGCCTTGACCGATGGACAACTCCATCTGGGTCTCTGTCGAGATGTTCCAGAACTCGCCTTTGATATTGTAGGGCGCTTCGGATTCCCAAATTTTAAGGATGTGATTGATGCTTTCGAGAAACATCGCGGGGCGATCTGCGTTCAGGCTGCCAAAGGCCTCGGCATCTGTCGCAAGTCCACCGGGTGAAATCCCAAAGATGAAACGACCATCCAGCATGTGATCCAACATCGCCACCTGACCTGCAACTGCGGCGGGATGGGTGTTGGGTAAGTTCACCGTGCCTGTGCCCAGTTTGATCTGTTTGGTCGCAGCGGCAATCCACGCGATGAAGCTGATGCAATGGGTGATGTTTTCGGCGGCGTCGGTTGTGTGTTCGCCAACGTACGCCTCAACAAAGCCCAGCTCGTCAGCGAGCAGAAATGCCGCACGATCTTCGTGCAAAGAGGTGCGCCAATCTTTCCCAACAGGGTGAATCGGCATCGTAAAAAATCCAAGTTCCATCATAGTCTCCATCAAGCTAATTTATATTTAGCCCACGCACCGCATTTGGGAAAATTATGAAAATAGCATTTGAGTATCACGAAATCAGATAAGGGCGTTTGGCAGCAATGTCGCCGTGATTGGCAACGCAAGCACCAGAAACGCAGCCGCTAGGATCAACAAGAAATAAGGGAAAGAGCCCATGAAAATCTTTTTCAACGACGCTGTCGGATCGTCCACTGAACCTTTGACAGTGTAGACCAATAGCCCGAAAGGCGGCGACAAAAGGCCCGCTTCGATCACCAGAATGCCAAAGATCGCGAAGGCAATTGGATCATACCCCATCGCCATCGCAAGTGGGGCAAAGATCGGCACGGTGAGCAGAATGATCGAAATACTGTCGATCAACATGCCAAGGATGAGCCAGATAAACGCCATCAACAAAATGACCATGAAGGGCGCAAGGTTGAGGTCGACAAAGATGCCTTGGATATAGTTCACGCCGCCACCCAGAGCGAGCAGGCGAGAATACATTTGTGCTGCGATCAACAAGAACATGATCGGTGCGGTCGTGCGTCCTGCCTGATACAGGCTTTCCACGATTTCCTTGCCGCGCATACCCTTGATGATGCCGATGACCAGCGCACATATGACGCCAAATGCAGCCGCTTCGGTCGGTGTGAACCAACCCAGCCAAATCCCACCAATCACAACCATGATAAGCGCTAGAATGCCCAGTCCACCAATGAGTTCTGATCGCTTTTCTTCCGAGGTCGGATCGGTCAGCGGCTTGTCGTACGGGGGGGCAATTTCAGGTTTCATGATCGCCGCAATGATCACATAGGCAGAGAACATAAGCGCCAAAATCATGCCCGGAATAATGCCCGCGACGAACAATGCGCCAACGGACATCTCTGTCAGGATCGCCCAGACAATCAGCAATACGGACGGTGGAATTAACATGCCTAAACAGGCAGATCCTGCAACTGCACCAAGGGCAAAGGATTGCTTGTACCCAAGCTTCATCATTTCTGGGTAGGCAATCCGACTGAACGCAGCGGCAGAGGCGATTGAAACGCCCGTGACAGCGGCGAAGACTGTGTTTCCTGCGATTGTCGCGATAGCCAAACGGCCGGGCAAGCGGCGCAGAGTACGGTCACAGATGCGATACAAATCCCCTGCAGCCCCGCTTCGCCAGACAAAATCCCCCATCAAGACAAAGAGCGGGATCACCGCGAAGACATCCTTTCGAATGGCTTCGTAGGCCGTGTTGGACATGATGGCCAATGCGGCCTCTGTGTTGCCGCGGAACATGATGTAGACACCCACGCCAGAGCAAATTGCCAGCGCGACACCGATGTGGACCCCGAGAAGGATCAGCACAATCAGCACCCCGAGCATCATTATTACAATATCACCACCCATGTCGTACGCTCCTAATCTTTAAGTCGTACGAGTGCGCCCGGCGCCTCGTTTTCGTTGACCAATTGGCCTGTCCAATCAAGCCAAATCATGTAGCCGTATGCGAACGCCCCAAAAGCTGACATCGCAGCGATTGCACCGCGCACGGGCCAAGTTGGAACACGCAGGGATCCTTCGCCCTCGTATTCGCCGATCCGGTAGGCGTCCCAGAAGGAGGGGATCGTGCCCCAAATCAGTGCAAAAAACAGTGCTAACCCTAGAAGGGATGCGAAGGTTCGCAGGAGACGACGAAACGCGGGCGGGACGGCGTCCGACAGGATTGTCGTGCGCAGCATCGAGCCGGAATAGATCGCCAAAGGAATTTGCAAGAACGTGATCGTCACGATGGAGTTTTGCAGAATTTCCTTGGTTCCAGGGATAGGGCGCGACAAGAAAATCCGTCCCATCACGTCGCCAAAGATCAAAAACGCGAGTGCGAGTGTCCAGAATGCTGAAAAAATGTGCAGCAAACGGGCGCCGCTTATATGTAGCTTCATTTTGCCCTCCCCGACGCAACAAATGCCAATCTCTCGAACGCTAACCGATGCGGCAAAAGGTTCAAGCGCTTATTTAGCAAGCGATAAATTAATTCACGTTTGACGTGCGGAGTTTCTTGACCGAAGCCCCGCGATGTGCAGACATTGGGTTAGTTAGCAACTGATAAATAAGCCGAAGAGATCGGTGAACAGTGCTGAGTATTGCGGGAATGCCCGCACGTTCTGGGAGGAATAGAAATGAAAAAAACACTAACCCTCGGCTTGGGAGCCCTTGCGATTTCTGCGATTGCAGCCCCGGTTTCTGCCGAAACCTTTACGTTGCGGATTGGCTCGGGTCATCCGAATGGCCCTGCGATCTATGTGACTGATACGGCTAAGTATTTTGTACCCGAAGTGGTGCGTCGTGTTGCTGAAGAAACAGAGCACGAAATTGAATTTGTCGAAGGATATGGCGGTGCGATCGCTGGTGTCTCCGAGACCTTAGAAGCCATTCAAAACGGTATCCTCGACATTGGATCGTATTGCATTTGCTTTGAGCCTGCGAAATTATTCCTGCACAACTTCCCATATTATGCGCCCTTCGGATCGCAAGATTCGGCGCAAGCTATGACAGCCGTGCGTTCGGTCTATAACGACGTGCCGTGGCTTTCAGAGCAGTTCACCAAAGAATACGGCCAAGAACTCTTGGGCCTTCATGGTTGGGACAACTACCACTTGGGAACAACAGACCCATGGGAGAAAGTTGGTGACCTCAAAGGCGTTAAAATTGGTGGTGCTGGTCCAAACTTGCCTTGGCTAGAGTTTGCGGGCGCTATTCCAGTTCAGTCCACGTTGCCCGACGGGTATTTGTCCTTGCAAACGGGGGTTTACAATGGCTGGTTGATGTTCCCATCTGCCTACCTAGGCTTTAAATTTCACGAGCCAGCGCCGAACTACACGCTCGTAGGTTTTGGTGCGATGCCAGTGAACGCGTTGACCGCAAACAGCCGCACAATGGCGAGCCTTCCTGAGGATGTTCAAAAAATCATCCGTGAAGTGGGTCAAGCATATGAAGATCAGTCTGGTGCGTCTTTGAACGCAGCGCAAAAGCGTGGACTTGACGGTCTGGCAGCAGCGGGCGCGAACGTTCAAACACTGGCGGCTGAAGTTCGTGCAGAATGGGCTGAATCCCTGACTGGTTTCCCACAGTTGCAAGCGACTGAAGCAGATGGCCGTGGCATGCCGGGCAGCGAAGTGATGAAGGCGTACTTAGCGGCTGTAGTTGCGGCGGGCTATGAGTGGCCAGTGAGCTACTCCGTAGAGTAACTCGTCTCACTTACAACAATTGGGCGCGTCATATCAATGACGCGCCCTTTTTGTTTGTAGACTGTTTGGTTTGACTACTCTGCCGCTTTATCAAGCACCGTTAGAATACGCTCTGGCGTCATCGGCATTTGCCAGATGCTTGCACCCATGGGCGACAGTGCATCATTAACCGCATTCAAAATGGCAGCAGGCGCGCCACCAGTTCCAGCCTCGCCCGCGCCCTTTGCGCCCAGCACGGATGTTTTCGTTGGTGTTTCAATATGCGCGATTGTGATGTCAGGCATTTCGCTGGCCATAGGAACCATATAGTCAGCCATCGTTGCGTTCATAAATTGGCCGTCGGGGGAATAGTGACATTCCTCATAAAGCGCGCCGCCGATACCTTGAACAACACCGCCCCTGATTTGTTCATCCACCAACAAGGGATTAATCACGCGACCACAGTCCTCAACTGCCCAAAAATGCAGCACTTTCACAAAGCCCGTGGCAGTGTCGACTTCCACATGAGCCGCCATCGCCCCGTTGGTGAAGACGAAGGGAAAGTCGGTGACACGGTAGTGGCGCGTCGCGATCAATTCAGGGTTAAGATCGTTGGGCAGTTCGTTGCCACGATAGTAGACCGTGCGCGCAAGATCGGCCAAGGGCAGGCGTTCATTGCCCTCTAGGTCGGTCACAGCACCGTCGCGGATGTCCAGTTTTTCGACGCCCGTTTGCAACATTACACCTGCAACTTCGAGCACTTGGTCTTTCAGCGCTTGCGCCGCGAGCAGCATCGCTTCGCCCCCAATGCCTGCACCGCGTGAGGCCCAGGTTCCGCCGCCATATGGCGTTGTGGCAGTGTCGCCTGTGGTGACTTTTACGCGGTTCAAATCAACGCCGAACACTCCCGCTGCGACTTGTGCCAAAATGGCGTTTGTGCCTTGGCCCTGTTCGGTGATCGAAGAAGACACGTGCAGCGCGCCCCCCGCATCAAGGCGCAGAGTCGCCCCATCTTGCGACGCAATCGGGGCACCGCCAATGCCATAGAACATGGGGCTGGGGTTGGTGACTTCGACCATCGAAACAAAACCGATACCGCGATAGATGCCGTCTTTGCGCGCCTCTGTTTGATCCGCGCGCAGGCCTTGATAGTCCATGATTTCGGTCAGCTTGCGCAAAGCACGTTTGTGACTGAGGTCATCCAACTTCATCCCAGTCGCAGAGGTGCGGGGATAGCTATCATCGGCCATCAAATTCAGTTCGCGCAGCGCAACGGGGTCCATCCCAATTTTGCGCGCGGCGTCCTCTAACAACCCATCCGCAATCGCCATCGCGATGGGGTGGCCCACTGCGCGATACTGGCACATCAGCGTTTTGTTCTGGAACACAACACGACCCTTGGCGCGATAATTCTCCATCACATAGGGTGCGCCTGTGAGGTTTAGAACCTGATTACACTCAATCGCGGACGTGCGTGGGTACATGGAAAACGGGCCGATCCCCGTCAGATCATCAAAGTCGATGCCGACAATCGTGCCAGCCCCTGTGATGCCCATCTTTGCCTTCACAATATGATCGCGCGCATGAATATCTGTGACAAAGCTCTCAAAGCGGTCCGCGATAAATTTCACAGGGCGACGCAGCAACTTTGCAGCGGCCGCTGTCGCGATTTCGTCGCCATATGTGTGGATCTTGATCCCGAACGAGCCTCCCACATCATTAGAAATAACGCGCACGTTTTCCTCTGGCAGGCCAAGGTGTTTAGAGAAGATCACTTGCATCATATGCGGCGCTTGGCCTGAGTAGTAGACGGTCAACTGATCCTCGGAGGGATCGTAATCACACAGCGTTCCGCGCGATTCTAGTGTGACACCTGTGTGGCGCCCAAAGCGAAATTCGCGCTCGACCACATGCACACCCGGCGCTGCAAAAGCGGCATCAATATCGCCAGCAATCACATCACGTTCCCATGCAAGATTGCTGCCGAACTCGGGATGAATAACGGGGGTATCTGCATCGAGGGCTGTCTCTGAATCCACCGCTGCGGGCAATTCATCGTAATCCACATCTACCAGCTCGCAGGCATCTTCGGCCAGCGCGCGCGAGGTGGCGACAACCATCACAATAGGTTCGCCCTGCCAACGCGCCACGTCCATTGCAAGCGGGTGTTGAGGCGCAGATCGCAGGCCCGCCATATGGGTCAAAGTGCCAACATAAGGCGTGACATGTTCCGCCAGATCAGCACCTGTATAAATTGCAATCACACCTGTCGATGTGCGCGCGTCTTCGGTGTCGATGGACAGAATTTTGGCATGCGCATGGGGCGAACGCACAAAGGCGGCGTGCACCATGCGGGGCAGTTTTTCATCATCGACGAAACGCCCGCGCCCTTGCAGCAAACGCGCTGCATCTGCGCGGGGTTCAGGTTTGCCGATGTAGCGATTTGGCTTGTCGAAAATATGGGCTGGACCGGTCATGTGCGCGTCTCCTCGATCACGTCGCAGATCGCATCGACGATGGATTGATACCCTGTGCAACGACAGTAGTTGCCCGAAATATGTTGGCGAATTGCGTCCCGATCAGCCGCACCGCCCGCGTTCACATAGCCAAGGGCACTGGCCAGCATTCCAGGGGTGCAAAAACCACATTGCAGCGCATTGCGTTTGGTGAACGCGGCCTGCAAAGCGGTGCTTTGACCGCTGTCTGCAAGTCCCTCGATTGTCGTGATTTCCTTGCCATTGGCCTGCGCGGCCAACATCAAACATCCGCGTACTGTATCGCCGTCAACTGTTAGCGTGCATGCACCACACACACCGTGTTCGCACCCGACGTGAGAGCCTGTTAGACACAGCTCTTCGCGCAGAAAATCAACAAGGTTCAAGCGCGCGGGAACGGTGGCACTGACATTCTCGCCATTGACGCGCAGTTTAATATCGATGGAACGGCTCATGCTGTCATTCCTTTCAAAGTGCGTGTCAGGGCGACCCCTGCAAGACGCTGACGGGTTGTGTGGTTGGCTTTTAGATCATCCGTGAAATCGATTTGATCGAGATAGGTTAATACCACTTTCATGTCGTCTTGGCGTTTCAGCGCAGCCTCTAGTTCAGGCACCCGTGTCGCACGATCCGCGACACCGAAAAAGGCAGCGCGATAACTGTCATCCGTTTGGGCAATCGCGACACCAGCAAGGGCATAGTCGCCGTGGCGTTGGGTCAGTTCGTGAAACCCAAAGCGCTGCGCAGGCGTGGCAACAGGGACATGAATGGCAGTGATTAATTCACCGTCCAGCGCCGTTTCAAACATGCCAAGAAAGAAATCATCTGCTTTGATCATGCGAGTTGCATCTGGTCCCGTGACTTCGATGCTTGCATCCAAGGCCAGCATCAACGCGGGCATTTCGGCGGCAGGATCTGCCAGTGCAAGGGATCCGCCAATCGTACCGCGATTGCGAACCGCATCATGCGCGATGTGGGGCAGGGCCATGCCGATCAAAGGGATATGCGCCTGCACCGTAGCGTCCGACATAAGTTCGGCGTAGCGCGTCATTGCACCGATACGAACAGTGCCTGCATCCACTGTAATTCCGCGTAACTCTGTCAGGTCAGCGAGGTCGATCAACGCTTCGGGTGCGGCCACACGAAAGTTCATCATCGGCATCAGGCTTTGCCCGCCCGCGAGCGGCATCGCTTCGCCGTCGTGCTCTGCCAGCATCGCAAGAGCCGCATCCAAACTCGATGGGCGCAGATAGTCGAAATCCGGTGCCTTCATGATGTTTCCCCGCTGGGCTGGACTGGGCTGGATTCGGTATCCGGCCCTTTACGTCATTCCTGTGCTAAGTTATCGACTTATAAATAAGGATCAAGCAAGGAAGTTAAATTATGTCACAGAAACTTATCCCCGACACCAAAGCCCCAGCACTTTCATTGGGACTGGTTGGCGGTGGAACATGGACACTGGCAGATCAAACGCCGAAGAACTTCTCAATGGTGATCTTCTATCGCGGTCTGCATTGTCCCGTGTGTAAAATGTATCTGACCAAGCTGAATGGCTTGATCGATATGGCGGCCGAGGCTGGTGTGAATGTCGTTGCTGTGTCCATGGACCCAGAGGATCGCGCGACACAGACCAAAACAGACTGGGAGCTGGGCAACATTGATCTGGCCTACGGCGCAACTGCGGATGACGTCAGAAATTGGGGCCTGTATCTGTCGACAGCTTTCAAAGACGCAGAAATCCCGCAATTTGCTGAGCCGGGCCTGTTCTGGGTACGCCCTGATGGTCGCCTGTATCTGATTGATATCTCGAACATGCCATGGTCGCGTCCAGACGTGGAATTCTTGCTGTCCAAGGTCCAGTTCGCAATTGACAACGGCTATCCCGCACGTGGCACCACTGCTTAAAATCTAGGTGAGGGCAGCGAATGTTGCCCTTACGCTTAACCTTGGCCTTCGCGTTTCAGCTTGATCTTTAGCCCTGCCATGAACGCCGCAATGGCATCTTCGATAACGCGCTTTTTGTCGGTGGAAATCGCGCTGTCGTAGATCAGATCGCGGATACCGTAATAGAAGATGCCGCCGTGCATGATCCACGCAAATTCAACTTCGCAATCTTTTGCAGGCACATCGGGCAGGCCCAACTCAACGCGCGCTTCGATCAAGATTGGCTCTAATATACGTTGGCGCACAAGCTGCATGTAGCGCCTGTTGATATCGACACCCTTTAGGCCTGAGAAAAGATAAATCCGCATCCATTCACGGTTGAAAATCACGTCCGTGTAGACGTTATAAAACGTGTTCAAACGGTCCGCCAAAGGGCGTGTGCGATCGCGCAAAAGCGGTTCCCATTCGGGCTGCCAACGATTGACATAGACCGCGTCATAGACCTCTGAAATCAGGTCGTCTTTAGATGGGAAATAGCGATACAACAGCGGCTGTGTCACGCCCAGCTTCTTGGCCAAACCGCGTGTCGAGCTTTCAAAACCCTCTTCGGCAAAAAACTCAATCGCTTGGTTTATGAAATCCTGACGCCGCGCTGTGGACGAAAGCCGCTTGCGTTTGGGCGTCTCGTCCGGGGCTATTTCAGGTTGTTTCATATTCGCCTTCTATGCGTCGTGCCAGTCGCCGTCAATTTGTAGTCTGTGACCCACTTCAAGCCCTTGCATAAGGGTCGTTTCGATAAAGCAGCCTTTCTTTGCGGCGGCCATCAAACGCATTTGATCGTCTTTGTTCGCAGGGCTGTCAAAATCAATATCTAGGTCAAAGCCAACGGGCGATGTCGTGTAGGGATCACGCCCGATCTGTTCGCCCTGCCAATGCAGCCGCGCGTTCACAGTGACCTGCCCAATCGGGATTTTCATACGTTTTGAAAACGCCCTGATCTGGGTCATGATACAACCCGTCAGCGCCGCTGTAAAAAGCGCAAGAGGGGGCGGCGCGGTTGCGTCACCGCCGTGAAAAGGGCCCTCATCCGTGGCCAATTCGTAGGTTTCATCCATGGTTTCAAAGTGCACTTTAACATCATTGCGCATCTTTCCAGACATGGTTCCTGTGCCTTGAAAGATAATGTCGAATGTTTTCATTTCTGGATCGGCCATGACGTTTGAAACCTTTTGAATAAGTTATCACTCGATAAAAACATGAGTACGAACTTCAAGCAAGTCCATTGACTCGCGCGCCAAATTAATTTGTCATTCGATAAATAAGAAATGCACATCGGGGACGGACCTATGACCAAGCTGACACGCCAAGATATTTACGACACTGCAAAAGAGCTTTCGAACTGGGGGCGCTGGGGTGACGACGATCAAATTGGCACGCTGAATAACGTGAGCCCCGAGGATGTGATTGCAGCGGGTCAGTTGATCAAGAAGGGCAAGGTCTTTGCGCTGGGTTTGGATCTAAAGGAAAAGATCCAAAGTGGGCTGTTTGGCGGGCGTTGGAACTTGATCCACCAGATGCTTGCGACGGGCACGGATGCGGTCATGGGCGAACAGGACGGCGATGGAAAAGCCTATCTGCGCTACGCCGATGATGCGATAAACCTACCCTGTCAGGGCAGCACGCAATGGGATGCGCTGTGCCATATTTTCCTTGATGACAAGATGTACAACGGCTTTCCCGCGACAGATGTAACGGTGAATGGGGCGAAGAACCTTGGGATTGAAAACGTGCGCGACAAGATGGTCGGTCGCGGCGTTCTGCTGGATGTTGCACGCTGGAAAGGCGTGGACAGCTTGGACGATGGTTATCCGATCACAAACGCTGATCTGGATGGATGTGCGGCCGCGCAGGGTGTTGAAATTCGCAAAGGCGACTTTGTGATCGTGCGCACAGGGCATCAGGAACGCTGCCTCGCGGCAGAGGACTGGACAGGATACGCAGGGGGCGACGCACCCGGTCTGTCGTTTGAAACTGCGCATTGGATCAAGAAGCACGACATCGCGGCGATCTGCGCAGACACATGGGGCTGCGAAGTGCGCCCGAACGAATCTGTTGAGGCAAACCAGCCGTGGCACTGGGTCGTGATCCCCGCCATCGGCATTTCCATGGGCGAGATTTTCTATTTGAAAGACCTTGGCGAAGACTGCGCAGAGGACGGTGTCTACGAGTTCTTTTTCACAGCACCACCGCTACATATCCCAGGTGCAGCGGGTTCTCCTATCAATCCGCAGGCGATCAAGTGATCCTTTGGGGACGCGCCAGTTCGGTCAATGTTCAAAAAGTGCTTTGGGGTCTGGAAGAGCAGGGCCTAGTTTACGAGCATAAGATCGTTGGCGGCAAATTTGGCGGCACTGATGATCCTGAGTTTACAGCACTAACCCCCGTGCGGCGCGTCCCTGTTTTGCAAGACGGCGACGTCACGCTGTTCGAAAGCAACGCAATCCTGCGCTATTTGGCAAACGGGCAAACCACACCCGTGGCCGATATGTGGATGGAGTTCGGATCGACCACGCTGCAACCCCCGTTCATCGGACTGTTCTGGCAGCAGGTGCGCATGACCAAAGCCGAGCAAGACCAGGCTGTCTTGGAAGGACAGATAAAGGCGCTTTACGCAGGTCTGGAAATCGTGAACACCGCGTTGTCCGATGGGCGCGCTTACCTTGCGGGGAATGATTTTTCGATGGCGGATGTGGCAATCGGCAGCCTGTTTCACAGGTTTATGGATCTGCACCCAACCATCTTGGATGCATTGCCGCATGTGGATGAATGGCACGCATCCATCGCTGCGCGCGCAGGCTATCGCAAATGGATTGCGACCTCTGACGAAGAACTGCGCGTCACAGGCTAGCTAGATGCGGGTTTGATAGCTCGCTGGCGTCCAGCGATAGTGAACGTCGGTGCGTTCCACATATCCCACCGCAGGGAAGGGCATGTGGAAACCAGTGACCAGCAGACCATCCGTTGCAACCATGTCTAACACGCGGTTTCGGGTCGCAATTGCGAGGTCTTTGTCATCATCGAACCCCACAAGGCTGTCTGGATATTGCAGCGAAAACACGAAATGATTGGTGACATCGCCCCAGACCAGTAGTGATTTCCCAGCGCTCTCTAGGCGATACATCATGTGACCCGGCGAATGGCCGAACGCGGCCTCTGCCGTTAAGCCAGACACAACACTATCGCCGTCCTCTAGAAACGTCATGCGATCTGCAAGTGGCGGGATCAATTTGAGGAATATGTCGCGCGTGCCAGCACGCTGTTCTGGAATGCCCTCACCACTGGACCATGCATCAAATTCTTTGCGCCCAATCACATAGCGCGCGTTTGGGTAGGTCGGATTGTCCCCGTCCATAACCCCAAGGATATGGTCGGGATGGCAATGGGTAAAGGCGACGATATCAATGTCCTCGGGCGCGTACCCAGCATGCGCCAAACGTCGCTTCAAATGTCCCGCAGGTTCATCTGCGCCAAGCGGGGCAAAACCTGTATCAAACAGAATTGTCTGACCCCCGATACGAATGATGGTGGGTGTATAGCCGCTCTCGAACCCGTTCGAGGGCAGGTTATTACGCGCAGCGATCTGTGCGATTTCTTCCTCAGACTTATCCAGCACAAAAGGCGGATTAATCGCGTCGCGAATATGTGTGCCGTCTTGGATCGTGCTCACCACAGCCTCGCCCAAAGTAAACCGATGGATGGTTGATCGATATGTGTCGTTTGCAGCGCTCATGGCATTGGGACCTCTGTTGTGAATTTGGGGATGGAATAGCCTGCTTGCACAGCGGGACGTGCGGCGATCCGCAGATACCAGTCGCGCACATTCGGGAAATCGTTCAGATCAATCTCTTGCCACTCGAACCGCGATACCCAAGGCCAGCAGGCCATATCGGCGATTGAATACATGCCTGCGCCTTCACCTGCGATATATTCACGCCCCTCTAAACGCCTGTTCAGAACGCCATACAAACGGCGGGCCTCTTTCGAATAGCGCTGTTCGGAATACTCGGACTTGCCCTTGTTGTATTTCACAAAGTGATGGGTCTGTCCCAACATCGGACCCAAGCCCCCCATCTGCCACATCAGCCATTCCGTCATGCGCCAGTATTCATCGCCCTCACATAGGAATTGCTTATGCTTGTCGGCCAGATACAACATGATCGCGCCCGTCTCCATCAACTGTATGCCGGTTTCATGGTCCACGATTGCGGGAATGCGGTTGTTCGGGGCGATCTTTAGAAAGTCGGGCGCGAACTGTTCGTCCTTTGAAATGTCGATGGCATGCACCGTGTAGGGGATGCCCAACTCTTCCAGCAGGATCGAAACTTTGCGCCCGTTTGGCGTGGTCCATGTGTAGAGGTCAATCATTGCGCGTCCTTTACATGAGGTTCGTTCTATCAGCGGTCGAACACAGCATCGGTTTCTATTGCGTTTATGGCAAGTGCAGGTTTTGATGAGGCACGCAGAGCTAGATGAGGAGATGAGACATGAGTGAACACGGACCCCATCATATCGAGACCAATCCTGATCCCGCCGCCTTCGCGGATTGGCCTGACGGGCTTTATGAGGAAATGCTGAAAAGCCATGACAATGGCTGCGTTGGTAGCGTGCTTGTCTCTGAAACGGATCGTGTACGCGTTTGGCATTTGCATTTGCCTGCAGGCGCACGTTGTGCGTTTCATCGTCATGTGAACCCATATTTTTGGTCGGTTTTGAGTGCTGGTAAAGCGCGCAATTATTTCTCTTCGGGCGAAGTCACTGATGCGGAATACACTGTGGGCGAGACCAAGCATTTCCACTACGGCGCAGGCGACTATATGATGCATTCGCTTGAAAACACAGGTGACACGGATCTCGCGTTCACGACGGTCGAATTCATGGACGGAACCAACCCGGCGTTGGACATCCCCGACGAGGTCCGACTTGCGACTCAAGCCGGTTAAGACAGCGCATTACAATTGAACCGCTTGCCCCGTTTCAGCCGAGAGAATGATTGCATCGAGCACTTCGATGTTATGCAACAGCTCAAAGTCGGAATAGGGGTAGGGCGCGTCACCACGGATCGCCGCGCCGAACGCTTCAAGATTGGCCGTCACGCTGTCAGTCCAATTAAACACCTGCGTTTCAGTTTCGTCAATCGAGCGGTATCGCTCCATCGTTGCCGTGCCTCCAGGCGTATCTGGATGGGTCGAATTACGGATTTCCACCCACATATCACTGCCAAACACATGTGTTCTGATGAAGTGAGGCGTGTGCAATATGGCCTGCAAGGTCGCCGTCATCCCCGCCTTGAACTGCAATTGCACCGTGACCACATCACCGGTTTCCCAGCCCAAACTACGATCTGCCGTAAACGCATGCAGCGACGCGACAGGCCCGTAAAAGGCGATCAGCAGATCGGTCAAGTGGATGCCCATCTGCGTCATGCCAGCAGCGGGTGCAAAGGCTTTTGTCGTGCGCCAGCTGTCAGAGGTCAGCGCCTTGAGCTTGTCATGGCTAAACGCCATTTCCGTATGCATGATCGTGCCAAGCGCGCCTTGATCCAACAAATCCCGCAGCGCTAGAATTGCAGGTTCAAAGCGGCGCTCATGGCCAATACCCAATACAAGACCCGCACTGCGACAGGCCTCGATACTTGCGCGCGCTCCCTTCGCGGTAAGGGACAAAGGTTTTTCACAAAACACATGCTTACCAGCGGCCACCGCCAGCAAAATCTGACTATCGTGAAGGTCGTTGGGCGAGGTGAGAATGACCGCTTGAACCGAGGTATCGTTCAACGCGACCTCAAAACTTGGTGCCACGTTCAGATCAAGCGCTTCGATCTCTGAGTGCAGCCCTGCCGCAGGTTCCACAACGCAGCGAATGTCAAAGTCAGAGTGATCCGACAGGCGGCGTGCAATGTGCTGGCCCCACCAGCCAAATCCGATAAGCGCAGTTCCAATCATCTTGCTTCCGCTCCTTTGTTGCCTTTACCTTAGCTTATGGTTTTGGCACCAGCATATCGAACTCTTTCGACCACTCGTTCAGCACTTTCGAAAGATGCTCCGTCAAACATGTCGCCAAAAGCTGCGCTGCGCGTGGCGGGGCCGCCTCTGCCTTTTCGACCAGAATATAGTCGAGTCCGATAGGCGGATCTTTTATCGGGTTCAAATGTCTGACACTGCCATCCTTGTCAGGATAACAAATCGCGGCGGGCAAAATCGCGACCCAGTCTGTGGCAGCCACCATTTCCAAAGTCGCCAACATCCCGTCCATTTCCAACGTTTCTGCGACGTGGATCCCATGTGTGTTGATCAACATATCAATACTTTTGCGTCGCACATTCAGACGTGACGGAACGATCAAGCGCGCCCCTGACAGCGCAGATAGCGAGATTTCCTGCAGGTGCATGTGTTGCTTATCCATCCTCGCGCTCGATACCAGCATTTCACGATCATGCCCGATAAAACGCCCCGTCAAACCCGCAGGCAGGTCCGTTGAGGGCACCATAGCAAAGTCCAACTCACCGTCCAAAACACGCCGCATCAACGAATGGCTGTACTCTTCCAACAATGACAATTCGACGGACGGGAACTCGGCTTTGAACTGTTCAAACGCAGGGATTAGAATTGAGCGTGTCAAGGCTGGGATCATCCCGATGCGGACCAATCCCCCAACACTGCTGTGCATTTCGCGCACAGTTTGTTCCGTCTTCATCAGGGCCTTTAGAATGCTTTGCCCCTCACGGTAGATCACCTCACCCTCTGGCGTCAGAATGAATTTCTTACGCTCACGGACTAAAAGTTGCGCTCCCAGAACCTGCTCCAGACCTTTGACTTGGGTCGACATGCCCGACTGCGTCGTGTTCTCGCGCTTTGCGGCACGGCTGAATGATTGCTCTTCATAGACCGCCACAAAAGCCTGTAGTGCGCGGATCTTGATACGAGGGAAGGCCATGATCACCTATTTGAATAACTAAATACTGAGGTCACTTTGGCATCAGAAAATCAGATTTGTCCAGAGGAGCTTGTTCTGCCTAGCGCGCACACCGTCACAGGATGTAAACGCCGTTCAAAAAAGTCACCGTTTGCGCAAAGTAGGAATGTCACCAAGCGCTCTTTGCTGTCGTTCGCCGCGGTTGAAAGTGTTGCGTGCTGCCGAATGTCTGCTTTCTCATACAGAGAAATCAAGTTTCGCATACGCAGCGAAATTCCGCTTCCCGCCAATTCTGTTGAAAAACTCTTTGCTGCGTCTGCAAATTTCCCGAAACTAGAAATTTGTTCTCCGATCACCGGAACATACCCCAAAACACCCAGTTAATTTTGGAAATTCAGAACGTTGTTCCGTCAGATTTGTCCGAAACGCCCGACATGGGAGTTTTTCAACAGAATACGCCGTTAATGTCGAATACTGCACTGCAATGGTGGAGTTGCCTCCCTACCCCAACGATCACACAAACCTAGTTCTAGATTTCCCCGCCAAACACGAGGTCATAGCGGTTCAGGATCAGTCAATTTTGCACCAGATTTATGCACCGCCGCTAGGGCCTTGTTTTCATGGCTGCGTAATGTTGGTGCAAATATCATGAATTTCGCTCCAGTGACGGAGACCTGCCGTTCGATCATCGTGCAGCGAAGGTCTCAAAAGTGCCCTTTGTTTGAATCCGATTTTCCTGCTGCGCGCGCACGCGGCGTGGGAAATGCTGCGTGAGCGTAAAATTTGGTGCTGCCGCGCAGCGGAAAAACCAGCCATTCATGCAGAGTGCAGCAAGGATAAGGGGGGGGGTGAATTCACATACTGCGGGCTTGGCGACTGTATGCCTCACGACCGCTTCCGGCGCTTGTTAACGTAGAAGTTCGATGTAGACAGCATTGAACCGGGCCGTTGTCACCGTCAAATCAAGTTGTAAAGTACGGCCGTTAGACGGCGATTGTTCTCACGGTATCGATAAAACTTTTAATGGTGTCAGAGTTCCCCGATTTTCGAAACGCAACATACAGGTCGATTCGGTTTTCGCATGGTTCAAACGGGACAAATGTAACGCCGGGTGGGGCGATATTCTTGACCCAAGCTGGTGCCAGCGCAATCCCGAGCCCGTGGGCCACGAACTGTAGCAACGTAGACTTGTCGATGATCTCACAGACAATGTTTGGTTGAACGCCAATTTGGCGAAAACCACTCCACAGTGCCTCGTGCAGGATTGGTCGCGCGTGCTTAGGATACCCCACGATCGGCTGGTCAACGATATCGGATGTGGAAAGAGACGCCGCGCCGGAAAGCGGGTTGGCGTTGGCAAGGACAACCACGATTGGCTGGCGGTGCAGGAGCTCGCTGGTAATGAATTCGTCATCCAGAGGCGTGCGAACAAAGGCAACATCGGTACGATGGCCGATCAACTCTTGGGAGTGCTGTTCAGAGGAAGAAATTTCCAGAACCTGAACATGGACCTTTGGGTCGGTTTGCCGGAAAGCCAGCAGAGTCCGCGGCAACAACATCGAAATCGCTTCGTCGACGCCACTAACCCGGATGTGACGCAAGTCAGACTCGGCAGTATGACGAACATTGGAGACTGATCTTTCGATATCGGTGAGAATTCTCTTGGCATCTAGGATGAATTCCGATCCGGCTTGGGTCAGGCTGACTTGTCGGGTCGTTCTGAAAAGTAGCCTCGCCCCAAGTTCGTGCTCCAACGCAGAGATCCGTTCAGACAAAGCAGATTGGCTCAGCCCCAAACGTTCCCCTGCGCGTCGGAAGTGAAGTTCGTCGGCGACAGCGACGAAGCATTCCAGTTGTCTGATGTCCAATCCGCACCCCTTTGTCGGTCTACTTGAAAACGCGTATACGCATTTCGTTATTCAATCGGGCTTCGAAATCCCTGATCGCACCTGCATAATCGAGCGAGTCCAGCGTATCATCGCGACCTCGGATCAGCGATGTTTGTGTGGCATCGTCCATCTCGAAAGGTTCCGAGAGCTTGCCTGCTGATATCGTTCGTTTTTCGAGATCAATCAATATCTCGCCGGCTCTGGCATCGTTCGCAAACTGCAAAAGTGCGTCCCGTGTTGCGGGGGAAACAACTGGGAGTGCAAGACCGTTTTTGCGGGCGTTGTCGTAAAAAATCCCTGCAAAACTTGTCCCGATGCAAGCATCTATTCCAAGCTGGCGCAGGCCCCAAACGGCATGCTCCCGACTGGACCCACAGCCGAAATTGTCACCGACGACCAAGATACTGGCCTGCGTCCAAGGCGCCTTGTTCAAGACGAATTCTTGGCGCTGCCCACCCGCGGTGTCAAAGCGCAGGTCAGCAAACGTGCCGTCACCTAACCCTTCGCGGGTGATCGTGATCAGGAACCGTTTTGGCATGATCACGTCGGTGTCGACATTGGCGAGTGGCAATGGGGCGGCGATCCCGTTGATCGTTTTCGTCATCTGCTTGTCTTTCATTTGAAATCTCGCACATCAGCTAGATGACCAGCGACGGCGGCCGCGGCCACCATTGCTGGCGACATCAAATGGGTGCGCGCACCACGGCCCTGACGCCCCTCAAAGTTTCGGTTGGTAGATGAGGCGACCCGCTCACCATCCATTGCAATGTCGTCGTTCATTGCCAGACACATCGAACAGCCTGCTTCAGGTCGCCATTCAAAACCTGCGGCCTCGAAAATGGCGCGCAGGCCTTCCGCTTCGGCCTTGAGGCGTGTCATGGCAGACCCTGGCACAACGATGGCTTCGACGCCGGTCGCCACATGACGCCCTTCCAGTATTTTGGCGGCCTCGCGCAGATCTTCGATACGACTATTGGTGCAAGAGCCGATGAATGCCGTGTCGATTTTTATCGACTGGGCCGATTGTCCTTCAGACAATCCCATGTATTGCAACGAGCGTCCCAACGCCGCCTTGGCTTCGGGTGTTAAATAGTCCGATGAGATTGGCACATTTGCAGTGATAGGCACAGACTGATCCGGGCTCGTGCCCCACGTGATCAGAGGTTCGATATCGGTCCCTGAAATAGTGAACTCTTTGTCAAATACCGCTTCGGAATCACTGGCCCAGTTTTCATTTTTGAATTCAAACTGACCGCTGTGGGGGTGGCCCTGCAATGCACGCTCAGTAATGTCATCCGCTGCAATCAAGGCCGCGCGTGCACCCAGCTCAACCGCCATGTTGCAAACGGTCATGCGTCCGGCCATGTCGAGGTCGCGCACTGCGGAGCCCGCAAATTCAACTGCATATCCATTGGCCCCACCTGCGCCCACGACTTGCACGACTTTCATGATGATGTCTTTTGCCGTTACGCCGGGTGCGGTTGCTCCGTCGATCATAACGCGCATGGATTTCATGCGTTTGTAGCGCAAGGTTTGGGTGGCGAGCACGTGTTCGACTTCGGATGTGCCGATCCCGAAGCCAAGCGCGCCGTAAGCCCCATAGGTGGTGGTATGGCTATCACCGCAAGCGATCAGCATACCCGGCGTTACGAGCCCCTGTTCAGGCACCACAACGTGTTCGATGCCCTGTCGCGGGTCGCCAAGGCCGTAAAAAGCTATGCCGTGTTTGGTACAGTTGGCTTCCAGATTGTCGATCAGCAGCTTAGAGGCCGCATCATGCGGTTCACTGCTTCGGGTCGCGTTCACATGGTCTACGACCGCTAGATGCGCCTCGGGTCGCCAAACATCCAACCCCTTTGTGTCGAGCCCCGAAAAGGCCTGTGGGCTGGTGTATTCATTCATGATGTGAAAATCGACGTAGATCAGCATGTCGCCATCGGGCAGATCGCACACCTTATGGGCGTCAACCAATTTATCATAAAGTGTCCGGCTCATTCGGCAACCTCCGCATGGATCGGGTTTTGGGCAAAGAAATCGGACATACGCGCGGCGATATCATCCGGAATCTCTTCGGCCATGTAATGTGTGGTGTCGAGAGCTTCGCCCTCAACCTGCGCGGCGCGCTGACGCCAGAGGCCAAGCGCGTCAAAGCATGTCTCGATAACGCCGCGTTTCGCCCAGAGCGTCAGGAGGGGCATGTCGAGTTTTCGCCCCTGATCTGCGTCGTCATGCTCGATGTCGATGGTGGCGGCGGCACGATAATCCTCACAGCTTGCATGAATGGCGTCCGGATCGGAAAAAGCACTCAAGTATTCCGCCAAAGCCTCGGGCGAGAACGGGTTGCTGCCGCCTGCCTGATTAAAACACTTCAACTTCCAGAACTTTTCGGGATCAGCACCGATCATTTGCTCGGGCAATGGGCTTGGTTGGGTCAGGAAAAACCAGTGCCAATACGCACGCGCGAATGCGGCGCCGGTTCCCGCGTACATTTCGCGGGTCGGTGCAATGTCCAGAAACGCCATGGCCGCCACGCGATGGGAATGGTCCAAACCCATCCGATGCGCCACACGCGCACCCCGATCATGGGCTCCGACCAGAAACCTATTATGCCCCAAACGCTGCATGACCGCGACGATGTCACCCGCCATAGCGCGTTTTGAATAGGGTTCATGCGACGTGTTTGACGCGGGTTTGTCTGATCGACCATAACCGCGCAAGTCCGGACAAATGACCTGATAAGAGCGTGCCAGAATTGGCGCCACACCGTGCCACATGGCAGATGTCTGCGGATACCCATGAAGAAGAACAATCGGTGGCGCCCCTTCGGGCCCCGCGCGGCGGACGAACAGTGTCGCACCATCGCCTCCGATACGCTCTTCAACGAAATCCTGGAACATTTCGAACTCCCCGCGGAAATTGCTTTTATCCAGTATCTCAGATTAATCCATAAATATTAATCGGAAAAACTGATCAGTAATACCGACTAATTCTTACAGCAATCCCCGATAGGCTTTGGCGACACAAGCCGCCCTAGAAAATGTCTAGAGGCGCGGCGATGCGGTTTAAAGGAGGATACTATGAAGTTTCTATTTAGCTCGGCACTGACCCTGACAATGGCGTTCAGCGCGAATTCCGCGTTGGCGGCCTGCGACGAAGGCGAAATCGTCGTTAAGTTCAGCCACGTCACCAACACCGACCGCCACCCAAAAGGCATCGCAGCAACGTTGCTGCAAGAGCGTGTAAACGCCGAAATGAACGGCGTGATGTGCATGGAGGTATTCCCGCAGTCTTCGCTTTATAATGATGACCAGGTGCTGGAAGCGATGCTTCAGGGCGACGTTCAATTAGCTGCACCGTCCTTGTCCAAGTTCGAAGCCTTTACCCGTCAGTTCCGTATCTTTGATTTACCGTTCATGTTCGCGAATATTGAAGCCGTGGATCAGTTCCAAGCGTCTGACACGGGTCAGGCAATGCTTGATTCCATGCAGCGCCGCGGCCTTCAAGGTCTGGGGTATTGGCACAACGGCATGAAGCAGATGTCAGCCAATGTTCCGCTGATGGTGCCGACAGACGCCGAAGGGCTGAAGTTCCGCGTCCAGCCGTCCGACGTATTGATTGCGCAGATGGAAGCCATGGGCGCATCCCCGCAGCCGATGTCTTTTTCTGAGGTTTACGGTGCCCTTCAAACGGGCGTTGTTGATGGTCAAGAGAACACATGGTCCAACATCTGGGGTCAAAAGTTCTTTGAAGTTCAGGACGGCACAACCCAGACAGATCACGGGATCATCGACTACCTTGTGGTGACCTCTGTTGATTGGCTCGACGGGCTTGAGCCCGAAGTGCGCGATCAGTTCCTGACGATCCTCAGCGAAGTCACCGAAACGCGCAACGCTGAGAGCTTTGCTGTGAACGAGGTCGCCAAGCAATCCATCATTGACGCGGGTGGTGTGATCCGTGAGCTGACACCAGAGCAGCGTGCAGCATGGGTCGAAACCATGAAGCCCGTATGGGAGCAGTTCGTGGATGATGTGGGTCAAGTCAACATTGATGCCGCACAAGCGATCAACGAAGCACTGTAAGGCTTTGATCCTACGTTAACAATCGGGTCGGCTGCTGTGGTGGCCGACCCCTTCTTTAGGAGGGATAGCAATGTCGGGTGGATATCAACCCAAGGGGCGGATCAGTTCGATCGTTCACAACATCGAAGAGAGCATCATCGCCGTGTTGCTGGGTTTGATGACCCTCGTGACGTTTACAAATGTTGTGATGCGCTATGGGTTCAACAGCCAGTTGATCTGGGGACTTGAGGTGGTTCTCATATTATTTGCATGGCTGGTTTTGTTTGGCATTTCTTATGGGTTCAAAGTGGTCAGCCACCTTGGCGTGGATGCTATGCTGAACTTGACGGGAAAATCGACACGTCGCGGGCTTGGTATTTTGGCGACGCTGGCGTGTATCCTTTACGGCGTGCTGTTGCTGAAGGGCGCCTGGGACTATTGGGCGCCGTTTGCGGGGCTGGACGCCACGTCAGGCCGCTGGTTCCCCACAGGATTTGAGGATTCCCGCGATCAAGGTTGGTATGAAACAGAACAGGTACCGATCCCCTTCGCGCAAACCTGGCTCGAAAACACGTTCAACATGGGTGAAGCTTACGAGAAACTGCCACGCTTAGTTCCTTACGCGATATTGCCGTTCGCGATGGCGTTGATGTTGTTCCGTCTGGTGCAAAATTTAATCCGAATCCTGCGCGGAGAGATCGACACAATCATTGTCAGCCACGAAGCAGAAGACGCCGTTGAAGAAGCTGGCGCAAGCTTGTCCAAGGAGACTTAAGTCATGGAAGTCGCAATTCTCTTTGGTATGGTCATTGCCTTGCTGGCGGTCGGTGTGCCGATTGCTGTGGCCCTTGGCCTGTCGTCAACGTTATTCTTGCTGGTACTGTCTGACAGCTCCCTCGCGTCCGTAGCGCAGTCGCTGTATCAGGCGATGGCGGGGCACTACACGCTTCTGGCAATCCCGTTCTTCATTCTCGCGTCATCGTTCATGTCGACGGGCGGTGTCGCGCGACGTATCATTGATTTTGCGATTGCGATCATTGGCCATGTGCGCGGGGGGCTCGCGATTGCGGGTGTGCTGGCGTGTATGCTTTTTGCAGCCTTGTCTGGCTCATCTCCCGCAACGGTTGTCGCTGTCGGGTCTATTGTGATCGCAGGCATGGTGAAGTCCGGCTACACTAAAGACTTTGCCGCAGGGGTCATCTGTAACGCGGGGACGCTTGGCATATTGATCCCGCCTTCCATCGTGATGGTCGTTTATGCCTCGGCCACGGATGTGTCCGTAGGGCGGATGTTCCTTGCGGGCGTCATTCCGGGCCTTTTGGCGGGCTTCATGCTGATGGTCACCATCTATGTCATTGCACGAGTCAAAAAATTGCCGAAAGGCGAATGGCAGGGATTTGAACAAGTGTTCTCGACCATTCTTGACGCCTCTTGGGGGCTGTTCCTGATGGTGGTCATCTTGGGCGGTATCTATGGGGGGGTTTTCACTCCGACCGAAGCCGCAGCGATTGCCTCTGTCTATGCCTTTATCGTGTCGATTTTCATTTACCGCGACATGGGGCCATTGAAGGGGCGCAGTTGGCTGCCCGAAGCAGAGGCCGACTTAGGCTTGTTGGGGCTCCGCGTCTGGGGATTCACGTTAGTCACTTTCATTCTTTATGCGATTGGCTGTTTCATGATGGGCACGCCGATGTGGTTCGCCTTTGCGGCCGCTGGTGCGTTCTTATTGATAGCTTTGGTTTTGGCGATGCTAATCGCCAAAGCAGTGCCCGCAGGCAATGGGATGCAGGTTGCAACGGGGGCTGTGCTGATCTTTGGCGTGCTGCCGATGCTCTATGCGGTCTATTCGGTGCTTACATCTGACGTGGCGATATTGTTTGTGATCGTACAGATCATCGGAGCGGTGTTCATCCTATTGCTGCCACCGTCGGTTTTCGTGTTCAGCTTGGTGCGCGGTGCGCAGCGGTTGGAAGTGTCGGGTGGCGGCTATGCCGAGTCGTTGATGGTGGGAGGCAAGAACCTATTGCGCGCCAACGCGGAAAACGTGATCTTCGCGATCCCAGCAGTCTTTCATCGTGACACCAAACACACACTTCTTGAGGCCGGCAAGCTGACGATCATGTTGATGTTCATCATTGCAAACGCGTTGATCCTGAAACATGTTTTGACAGACGAACAAATCCCGCAACATATTACCGAGGTGATGCTGGCAGCAGGTCTTGGCCCGATTACATTTCTGATCATCGTCAACATAATCTTATTGATCGGTGGACAGTTCATGGAGCCGTCGGGTCTGATCGTGATTGTCGCTCCGCTGGTGTTCCCGATCGCAATTCAACTGGGCATCGACCCGATCCACCTTGGCATCATCATGGTGGTGAACATGGAGATCGGGATGATCACGCCGCCTGTTGGCTTGAACCTGTTCGTGACATCCGGCGTCGCGAACATGCCGATGATGCGGGTCGTGCGCGCGGCTCTGCCTTTCTTGGCTGTGCTCTTCGTGTTCCTGATCATGGTGACCTACATTCCGTGGCTGTCTACCATGTTGCCCACCACATTTATGGGGCCGGAAATCATTACGAATTAGGCGCGTTGGTCGATGAAGATTCGAAGCAAGCCTTCCGCGTTCTATACAATTTAGGTGCGTCAAATCCTGGCCCATTGGTAGCTTCTGTTGTGGTTGGATCTACATTGCGCGACGGCAAAGAACGGCAGTTCTTCGCTCTTGGTGCGTTTGGCTTCCGACGCCGCATCTTAAAAGCGCTCATTTGCCACGCGGACGGCGAGGTCTGCTTCGTACCGCATCTTACCAATTCGCCAACTGCGCAGCGAAGGTCCCAAAGGAGCCCAATCTGACCGATGCTGCACAATGAACCAATGGCCGCAAAGGTATGATTGTGTTGAAAAACTCGTTGTTTTTGGCCCATTGATGCTGGTGATTACGTTGATTTCATTTGGCTGTTCGTAACCACCCTGCCTTTCACCCTGCGGCTGGTCCCATCGGCTTGAGCTTAGCGAGTTTCCGGAGGTTTTGGGCGGTTGCTGCTAGGGTAAATTCATCTTGGACGCCGTATGGGCCGCGTAATCGGAGCCTGGCCAAGCTAAGGATGCGTTTGAGGTGGGCGAAGAGCATCTCGACTTTCTTTCGTCGGTTCGAGGCGGTCTGATTGAAGTCTGATGCAATGCATTGACGTGCAAATTCTCGGACGATCTCGTATTTTTCCCGATGGATCGCGCGCGTCTCTGATTTGGGGCAGCACTTGGCTTTTAATGGGCAATCGATGCAATCGGATTTAAGGGCCCGGTATTTGCGCGCTTTCCATTCTGGAGCGTTCCGGGCGGGATCGGAATAGGTGCGCCGTGTGTGCTTCATCTCTTTGCCGCCAGGACAGATATAGCGGTCGTTCTCATCATCCCATGTGAAGTCTGATCTGGAGAATGTCCCATCAGTGCGCTCACCCTTATCAAAGACGGGAATGAAGGGGAGGATCTTGCGTTTAAGTGCCAGCCAAACAAGATTGTCAGATGAACCGTAGGCCGTATCTGCAGCGATCCAATCTGGCTTCAAGCCAAAGCGCTCTTCGGTCCGGTCGATCATCTTGCGCATTGCGCCCACTTCAGCAGTTCTGTTTGAGCGGCTGGCGTCGACATCAACGATGATACTGTGATCTGTATCGATCAGGTAATTGGTGGAATACGCAAAGAATGCAGGGCCTTTACGCGCTGCAGTCCATTGGCTGGCCGGATCAGCATGAGCAGTAAACTTGGGCTTGGTCGTGGTGGCCGCACCAAAAGCCTCGTCGTCCAATGTGTCGAGATATTCCTGCACTGCGCGTGGCGCATCATCGGCGTCAGCCACACGGGTTGCCCAATCTTCAGGGTTGCTGGAGTTCTGTTTCTGGACATCTGCACTGATCAAGCTGGCATCGATTGCAAATCCTTGGCCACCCACGAGCCCTTCCGCCATGCAGCGCGCAACGGTCGCCTCAAATACGTGGCGCAGAAGGTCACTCTCCCGGAACCTACCGTGGCGGTTCTTGGAAAACGTCGAATGATCCGGGATGCGGTCACTAAGGTCCAAGCGGCAGAACCAGCGATAGGCCAGGTTCAGATGAACCTCTTCGCACAAGCGGCGCTCAGAGCGGATGCCGGAGCAATAGCCCACAAGCAACATCCGGATCATCAATTCAGGATCAATGGATGGGCGACCAGTGTGGCTGTAAAACTCGGCAAGATGCGCACGAATACTACTCAGGTCAACGAACCGATCAATCGAACGCAACAGGTGGTTTTGGGGAACATGATCTTCCAGCGAAAACTCATAAAACAGTGCTGCCTGCGCCTCCTGCCTTGGTCCCAACATCGCAATCCCCCTGTCCAATAAACAGATTGAATCAGCAGAGACTGTTACGATCAAGGAATAGTTTTTCAACACAATCGTATGAAAACGGACCTTGGCCGCGATAGTCTCCACCCAATCTGTCCTCGCTCAGCAGATCGAATGCCGCGGATTGC
>Ga0206127_1000999_pt1 | contig 32061 bp, 30 predicted proteins | sample Helgoland_Spring_6_FD_148646 | JGI IMG/M metagenome (GOLD analysis project Ga0206127, IMG submission 148646) | Pelagic subsurface seawater microbial communities from Kabeltonne, Helgoland, North Sea - Helgoland_Spring_Bloom_20160419_1 | ecosystem: Environmental > Aquatic > Marine > Epipelagic ...
TTTAATTCCGCGTCTAGCGGTGGCGGTAGATGGCTAATCTTAACGGTCTCATCTTCATTAAGCACAACAATATTACGGATGACATTTTGAAGTTGGCGGACATTTCCTGGCCAAGCATAATTCATCAATACAACTTTCACTTCATTTGAAAAGTGTTTAAAACTTTTATTCTCTTCATCGGCATAGGTCAAAAGAAAGTGTTTTGCGATAGCTAGAATGTCGTCGCTGTGTTCATTGAGCGCGGGAAGATGTATGGGCACAACATGCAAGCGATAATAAAGGTCTTCTCTAAAAGTCCCAGCGTCCACTGCCTTTTGCGGATCCTGGTTGGTTGCACAAATAAAACGGATATCAACAGCTTCTTCTTTATTGCCACCCACTTTTCGAAATTTACCTGTTTGTACAAAGCGCAGTAATTTAGTTTGTAAATCTAAATCCATTTCAGCAATTTCATCTAAAAACAAAGTGCCGCCGTCGGCTAGGCTCGCGGCACCTTTTCGGTCAGAAGTGGCACCGGTAAATGCCCCTTTAGCGTGCCCAAAAATTTCACTTTCCATTAGATGATGAGGGATTGCACCACAGTTTAAAGCAATAAAAGGTTCTTCAGAGCGAGAGCCATGTTTGTGAATGGCTTGTGCGCAGACGTCTTTTCCTGTGCCACTTTTTCCGGTTATAAATATAGAGGCTCTACTATGAGCAACAGCGTCAATAATACGGTAAACAGCTTGCATGGGGAGGCTAGCGCCAATAAACCCATAATAATGCTCTCTGTCAAATGTTTGATGATACTCTTCAACTATGTACTTTAATCGATTAGTTTCGAGAATATTAAGTACAGTTGTTTGTAAGCGGTGGGCATCAATCGGTTTGGTTAGAAAATCAATAGCCCCAATCTTCATCATATCAACCGCAATATTAATGGAGTTGCTTGCTGTTACAACGATAACTGACGTGGGGAATTCTTTGTCACAAATCCATTGCAGGATTTCACTGCCTTGCAGGTCGGGTAAATTTAGATCTAACAATACAAGGTTAGGAATATTATTTGCAATGAAGGTTTTTGCTTCTTCTCCAGAGTGGACACAGACTAAATTGATTTCTACATCTTTAAGATATTGTTGATAAAGAACTGCTAAAGGCTTTGAGTCCTCTACTAATAAAACGCTCAGTTTTGTTGTCATTTTAAGCTCTTTTCTAAGTTTTCAATCAAATCCTTTTATTACTCTTTTTTCTAACATTAAAAAAGAGGCTTCAGCTATTTCTAGCAGCGGGATTACAAGCAAAGATGCTTGTTCAATATTCATGTCATTACGCACACGTTCGAGCTTGAGGAGTTGTGTGTATAATTTGCGGTTACCATAGGTAATAGCGCTGCCGCTGAACGTATGTGCTTCAAATCCTAGTGCTTTGGCATCAGAGTGTTTAACGGCCTGTTGAATCTTGTCCAGTCTCACCTTGGCATCCGAAATATAGGAAAGTAGGAGCTGTGGCATAACTTCTGCTGAAGTGTCTTTTAGTAATTGTTGTAGTATTAGCTCGTCAACAAATTCATCTTGTGTTTCATTATCAGTTAGTTTGAGCTGAGAGTCACCCTCAATTTCTTTGTTTTTTGTTTTTTCAGGCGTTGTTAAGCGTGCAACACTGTCGAGTAGCGAAGCTCGCTGAATGGGCTTGGTTAAATAATTATCCATGCCGGTAGCTAGAAAACGCTCTCGGTCGCCTTCTAAGGCGTGCGCGGTAAGAGCAATGATTGGAATTTTATTTTTTTCGGGTAATTGCTTTATTCTACGTACACATTCTATACCATCCATTTTAGGCATCGAGATATCCATCAAAATCAGGTCGTAATCGTTGTTGGAGACCGACTCTAACGCTTCTAAACCATCGTTAGCAATATCAACCTTTTGATTGGCAAGCTCAAGTATCTTTTTGATGACGATTTGATTAGCCCAGTTATCCTCGGCGAGTAAAATACGAGTATTCTTTTTTGGAATTCTCATATTATTGTTTGATTCATTTCGGTATAAGCAGTCTTCTTTTATGCCTTCTTTTAAGCGAACCATAAAAGTGAAAGTACTGCCTTTTCCAATCTCACTATCAACATTGATAATGCCACCCATCAGTGAGCTTAGTCGTTGGCATATTGCCAAGCCGAGTCCTGTCCCCTTAAAAGAGCGTGAGTGAGTCTGGTCTACCATCGTAAATGGCTCAAAGAGTATTGATTGGTTTTCTCGAGAAATGCCGATGCCGGTATCTTGAATGACGCATTTAAAATCGAAAAACTCATTTTCTATGTGTATTCCACTTGCTTGTATTGTAATCGAGCCTTCTAGGGTAAATTTAATAGCGTTATGGATTAAATTGGTCAGTATTTGACGGAATCGATCAGGGTCTCCCATGACAAAATCTGGCAGTGCGGGGTCGATATTGAGTTTAATAGTAAGGCTTTTTTCACCGATAAGCGCTTGCAGTATTTCTAGAGTATCTCTGAGTAAATAATGAAGGTCGAAGCATATGTCATCTAACGTGACCTTACCGACCTCCATTTTGGAAAAGTCGAGAATATCATTAATGACAATGAGAAGTAGCTCACTCGAATTACGTCCGGTTTTAACCAGCTGCTTTTGCTCAGGAATCATAGGTGTGTGTGATAGTAGTTCTAAAACGCCTATGATTGCATTTAAAGGCGTACGCATTTCGTGACTCATAGTTGCAAGAAAACTTGATGTAGACTTGTTAGCTGATTCGGCAACTTGTTTTGCTTTTTCTAAAATCAACTCATATTTTTTTTGATCGGATATATCACGTATAAATGCTGAAAAAATAATATTACTGCTGGTATTTATTTCTGAAATAATAATTTCAATAGGAAAAGTATCACCATTCTTGCGTAATGCCGTGAGCTCCATTCGCTGGCCCAGAACCGAACCATCACCTGTAAGCATGCATTTCTGTATACCTTCTGTATGTGAGGTTCGCATTTCATGAGGAATAATAAAGTCTACTATAGGCCTACCTATGACTTCTTCAGGTGCCCAACCAAAAGTTTTATAAGCTAGCTTGTTATAATCAATAACGAAGCCATTAATATCAATTGTAATAATGCTATCGAGTGATGAAGAAAGGATGGCATTATTTTTTGCTTGGCTAGTATGGTAATCCTCGATAGTGTTTTTTAATTTGGCAGAATAGATGATTTGCTCTTGCATTAATTGGCTTAGAGCATTGGCGGCATTGGATAAAAGTAACATTTCTGGATTAGTGTTGTTTGACAAATTGATAAGCATTGGTCGATTATCATTGATTGATAATTGTGTAAGGTGTTCGGTGATTCGTTTGAGGGGTTTCACTGCTATCCGATGAATGAGTATTAAGGACAGCGCAGTAAAGGTCAGTAAAATAGTATGTAAAATTTGTTTTATTTGTTGGAAATTCTGATCGATTTCCTCTTCCATTTCTTGACTATCCCATAATATTTCGATTGAGCCCAATGATTCATCTTCGATAACAAAGGAATGCTTGAAGCTGTGAAGAAATTTTGAGGGTATATCGTGGACGCGTAAATGTTGAGTGAGTAATTCAGCGTGCTCATTTTTTATGGAAATTCCTTGCATGTTGCGGGAGTGTTGCAATGTCTTTTTAGCAAAGCTGGATAAGAAAAGAAGATCTTCGCTGATAACGGCATCTTCAGCTAATGCTGACAGTAAAGTATAAGAGTTTTCTACTTGATCGGATATGTGGCTTAGCTCTCTGTCAATGACTATTTGCCGTGTGAAATGGGTTGTGAGGAGGGAGGTGAGCACAAGTGTAGTTAATAGTGATGCAAAAATTTGCCACCATAACGGCCAATGTCTGAAATATTTTTTTTGTGAGAAACTCATAGTTTATTTTTTTATTCTTATGCTATTTAAGGATAACCAGTTACGGTAAATAAAACACTCAATCATTATAATGCCTAATCAAAACAGCGTTCAAACGTTATAAGATCGTATCTATGCTATGTGACTTCTGCTGCTCTTTTAAAATAGTTATTGGTTCTAACAATATCAGCGTGACATCATCTTTGGCTGTATAGGCGGTAAGTTGATCGAACCGCTCCATAACGATTGCAAGTGCAACATCAATAGGTTCTTTTAATGTCGATAAGAGAAGGTCGCATAACCCTTGCTCAAGTCTGATTCGACTTTCCTGATCATTAGCCGACTCAAACAAACCATCGGTATAAAATGCTACTCGCTCACCTTGTTGTATCGTTATGTTGAGTTCTTGATAGCGTGTTTTGGATATTAGGCCAGGTAACATACCCCCGACGTCAAGACGCTTTAAGCCCGATTCGGTAATATGCAAAGGATTAGGGTGGCCACCACTGGCAAGTACTATACTGCCCGATTTTGAAATTTTTGCTACACAACAAGTTAACAGTGTTTTGGAGAGTAGCTTTCCCTGTAATGCATTTTCTGACAGCTCTTCAAGAAAATTTGCTGGTGTCAATTCCTGCTTAGTACCTTGTAAAAGACCGTGCAGATAACCCATATATGCATAAGAAAAAAACTTTGCACTGTCGTCATGGCCAATAATGTCAATTAGCATCAGGATTGTATTTTCATCACTGGTCTTGTGAAGCAATAAATCTCCACCTCCAACCCCGGCGTTTCTCGATGCAACGACTAATTTCCAATCTTCCGATAAATCAGATAACTCGGGTTTTAATATAGATGATATACCTTCGTCAATTCTATCAGTTACTTGCTGATGAACTTGTTGCGATCGTTTTATAACACGCTTAATACATTGAGTTAACTGAGTTTTATTAATCGGTTTTTTTAAATAATCATCAATCCCCACATCTGTAGCCTGTTTTAGCATGAGAGGGTTATGGTTTGAAGTTAAAAATATGAAAGGAATTAAAGAGTTTTTTCGTTGTTGAGATAATTTTTCTCTTAAAGCGAATCCATCCATAACTGGCATATTGATATCTGAAATTACTAAATGAATGTTATCATGTTTTAGTAGATTTAATGCTTCCAACCCATTAATTGCCATTTTAATATTAAAATCTTGAGACAAATATGACCGATATAGTCGGCCAAGGCTAGCATCATCTTCGACAATAAGGACGGTTGGCTTTGTTGCGCTGTTAGGTCTTGGCCAGCTTAATGTTAAAGTGTTCTTAATGTTATTTGATTCGTAACTTATATGCTGACACAAGGATTGCATCAATGGAATGCCTCTACCACCTTCATCTAATGTCATCGTATTAATATCTATTGATGATTTGATGCTTGGATCCCATGGGAAGCCATTATCGATGACCTCTAAAAACCAGCGTTGATTATCTTTGCTAAAGCGTATTGTTATTGCGTTTGTACTGTTATGTTGGACGAGGTTTGTTAATGATTCAGACGAGCAGATTGAAATGGTTTGTTGTAATTTATTACTATGGATGCAATAGCTGAGAACGGACTCAAGTAAAAAGCGTGACTCACTTACTTTTGCAAGTGTAGCGGGAATATCTGTTTCAAAAATTAGTCGATACATAATGAACTATATTTCTAAGTCTAGGAACCTATTATTACGGACCCAGACTTCTAAACGTTTCGCCTGCGACTTAAAACGTGGACTCAACCGTTTTATGGCACTAAGCAATTGATTTTTTAAGTTTGGATTATCTCGGTCATTAAATACAGTCCCAATGATGCGTGCAGATGTATTCTTGAGTTTATCTGTTGCACTGATAATCATTGACTCTGTTGTACTACCGGCAAGTACAACGATTAAGCATCCATCACAGGCTGCAGCAACACGTTCGGCCGGGATATTATTGGCATTAACTCTATTGATAGGCGAGGTGTCAATAATAATTCTATCAAAAGATTTTTGCCATTCTTGAATATATTGTTCAAATACACCGTGCTGTCGAATTTTCATGGCGGTAGCTCGCTCGGTAGGTGCCGTGATGCCAGTGACAACAATGGAAGTGTCTTCTAAACACACTAGATCAGGAGCATTGAATAGGCTTGGTTTTAATGTGTCGTCATCGAGCTTAAGCGCAGTCTTAATGCTAGGGCGATACATATTTAGATCAATCAGCAATGTTGAATAGCCGCCCAGCAGGCTATGTTGAGCTAGCGCCATGGCTATTGAAGTAACACCTTCGCCGGAATTTGAAGATGTGATTGCGATACTGCGAATATTTTGTTCTGACAGTAGAGAATGGATACGTTCAATCTCTACAATGGTTTTTTGAATATGCATTAGAGAACCAATAATACTGATGCTATTGTTAGCAGTTGAAAGACATCGCGAAGTCCTTCGCGGATTTTTGCTACTGTACTATCATCTTTATTGGGAATGAAAATAGTGTCTCCATCTTTTACCTCGGGTAGAAGATTTTCATCCCCCGTTTCAAAATAGAGCGCTAGATCTAATTTGCTAACCTTTTCATTACCGCCATTACGATGGGTGACACGTACGTTTTTAAGATCGGCTTTCATATTAGGGCCATCAGCTGCAGATAAAACATCTAGGAACCGCATTTTATCGGTAAACATATATCGACCGGGTGAACCAACTTGACCTAAAACATAAATTGATTTTTCAGATGATGAACTCACCCACTGCACGTTATCGTCATTATTACCGGTACTCGGAGATGCGGGCACAAAAATTTTATCAAGCGTGAGTAGCGGCGGCAGTATAGACATTTTGCCACTGTCTAGATAATGTTTGTAATTAAATAGAGTAAGATTTTCATTACGTTCGAGTTGCATTTTATTTAACTGTGCATCTTTACGGAGGCCTCCAGCCGCCTGTAAAGCCATCTGAACAGACGCATTAGAGGGGAGGATATATTCTCCAGGTTCTTTCACGTAACCCTGTACAGAAACAAGTAATTGCTTTTTAGAGATATAAACATTTATGTCCGTTAAGTCACGATAAGCAATCCTGAGTTTTTCAGTAATATGAGTTGCCAATTGATCTTCCGTTAAACCGGCTACATAAACTTCACCGACTTCCGGTAGTGTTATTTGACCCAAGCGATTGACTGAGAAGGGCTCTATAAGTGAATCCTCCCCAGGCAGCGATACCTGAATTAAATCACCTGACTCAACTTGCTCGTCAGCTGAAAAACTATTGCTTGATATGCAAAGTAATATTAATAAAATAAGGCACTTAAAGTTTCTTAATAACATGATGTTAATTTCCTGTATATGTCACGGGCGTGTCTTGCTCAAAAGATTCGAAGGTAAACCTACGTTGAATGTGTTTATTAGCTATTACATACTGTTCAGCGATAGAACTACCGGTAGACATAGCCTTGATATCAAAAAGGTGAGGGCGGATACCAATGGCTTGAGAATAACATTTTATCATTTTAGTGTGAGTCAACTATCCTAATTTTTGCTGTCGAATGTTTAATTAAATTTAACGGAAATAACATTATCTACTCGGAGCAAATTGATAAGATCTTTAGGCTGACCGTTAGCGTTAATGATTTCTAACGAGCCGCCTGATGATTTGAGGCGTTTAAATAGAAATACGATAATACCGATACCTGATGAATCAAGAAAGGTGACGTTACCAATATCAAGTGAGATATGTTGTTCCGTTTCTGGTGTCAGTAGGTTTTCGAGATCATCGGCAATTTGGCTAGCACTACAACCACTAGCATCCATCTCACCAGTAATCATAATATAGAAGCCACTATTTTTATTATCGATATATTCAACATTCATCACGTTCATGATATTTACCGCATTGTTTTGAAAAAATGATATTGATCAGGATATGCATGGAGTGTGCCAAATATTTTTATTAACATAATCTCATATGGATCAATAAGCTATAGATATATTGAGTAAATTTTAATTATATTTAGGTGAGTCTTTTGGCATTTTGCAAGCTGCCTTGCAAAATGCAAGGCAGCTGGTATGGATAAAAGTAGCAATGCGCCTTTAGCAAGTTCTATTCATTAAATTAGATAACCTGATTCCTGTTTAAGAAATTGGACTAAATGCCTGTTCCAAGAGCCGATCTTTCGATTTAAAGAGATGAATCTATAGAGGAACAGGCATGAGTAAATTAGTTGAGTTGTTTTGTGATTTCGATGATTTTGCAAAGTATTCATCCTTCAATGGCGTAAAAAACTGCTCGAAGACGGGATGCGAAAACGTCAAAGAGAAGGACAAATGACAACCAGTGAAATTATGACAATTGTCGTCAGTTTTCATATGTCACATTACCGTAATTTCAAAAACTACTATCTTGGGTATGTATCTCTTGTCTAGCAAAATGCGTTTCTAATTATATTGAGTTACTCGCGATTTCTAGCGGCCATGCCTAGGGTTATCGTGCCCATGTGTGCCTACCTCACATCGCTTAAAGGAATGCCCACAGGACTTGAATTCATTGACTCTACAAGCATCAAGGTATGTCATAACATCCGAATACTTAGTCATCAATCATCACGGTGAAATTGTTACTGCGAAAGTCACGACCGGCAATGTACATGACACCCAACCCGTGCGTGAATTAGCAGGAAGTTTGACTGATAAATTGTATGGAGACAGAGGCTATTTGAGTAAAGCTTTGGAAGCGGATTTATTAGACAAAGGTGTAAGTCTCGTCACAACCGTTCGCAAAAATATAAAAGCAAAAGCTATATCGTTTTGGGATAGGACCATGCTTTCAAGGCGCTATATAATTGAAACAATAAACGACCCACTTAAGAATATTTCTTATATCGAACACTCAAGGCATCGGAGTATGAAAGGCTTTATGCTAAATTTACTCGCGGGATTGGTCGCTTACTGTTTAAAGGAAAATAAACCAAGCCTTAATTTAACTAATGTAGAGTTGAACTCTAAGGTTATCGCTTAAGCAGATCTCAGGTTAGATATTCAATCTACTGCCCTTTACATTTGAAAATAACTGCAATGGTGGCCAGAATTATGTATAGATCCATTTTTAACCAAGTGGAAGGCTTCGATAGCGCCAGTGCATAAGAATGGTCATAACCGACCTTGTTACGAACATCTTCTATGCTGCTGTCATAGCCCTGTTTAACTTGTGCGAACCCTGTAATACCTGGAGAAACACCGAAGGTGCGCTCTGTGAAAAATGGAATATCACTTTCATAGCTTTTATAGAAAGCAGGTCGCTCAGGTCTCGGACCAATTAATGACATCTCTCCCTTTAAGACATTGATCAATTGTGGTAATTCGTCAAGGCGCGTTTTACGTAAACATCGACCGACACTGGTTATACGCGGATCATTATCTTTTGCTAATACAGCCCCTGTTTTAGCTTCAGCATCATTATTCATGGTGCGAAATTTTATCATTTTAAATAGTCGGGTATAGTTGGGACATGTTCGACCGACACGTAGCTGTTGATAGAAAACCGGCCCAGTAGAATTCAATTTTATAGCGATCGAAATAAAAGGGAATACCAGTGCGCCAGACAATAATAGGATGGTTGCAAAGACTATATCAAATAGACGTTTTGCGCGGCTGGTGAAAGGGTCGATTTCGAAACTATTTTTCATGGTTACTTTCTTTTAATGAGGTAATTGACTTAACAGGTTGCCAAGGCTTTTTACTACTATTTAATAAATAAGTTAGAGCGCCAATTATCCCGGCTACATGACCGCTGACTAGGTAGATTAAAACATTCAGTAATTTGTTATCGAATTTTAAAACGAGTTGTATCAAAGCAAGCAAGTAGAGCGAGCCTTGGGCGACAGCTAATAATAAAAATACCAAGGAGTAGGTTGCAAGCGAGATCGAGCCGATTAAAGCGATTAACATTAAAAATGGCATTGCCACGCGAAGGGCTTTACCGGATGCAAAGGTAAATGCAATACCTTTAAAGTGCGGGTGAAGCATTCTTTTTAAGCGTAATACTTGTTGCATATTACCCGCTGCAATACGGACTCTGCGTTGCCAGTCCATTGAGTTGTTTGCCTGTTCAAGCTCTAGCGAGACAATGCGGTTGTCTTGTTTAGCTATATATCCGTTAGCTACAATTTGCATAGGTAAAATAAAATCATCGTTAATCGTATCACCGGCAAGCGGCTGAAATAACTTGCGTCTAAAGAGATAGAACGCCCCATGGGCGCCTAGCGTTGAACCAAATGATGATTCCGCTATTTTAATCTTACTTTGATATTGCCAATAGCTTGCTTCACCTTCTGAGCCGGGTTCGAGTAAGCAGTAATGACTATTCAATACGCCAAGTCGTTGGTTGGTGAACTGGGCAGCAGCAATCAGTAATGCATCAAGTGAAATAAGTGCAGAGACATCGCTAAGTGCAACCAGCTCTGTATCAACCGTATTGATTACATCATTCAATACGGCTACTTTTCCGCGATTTTTTTTGAATTCACGGATCTCTAGATTCAAGCCTAAACATGATTTTTCTTGAGTCATCTGCTGCGCTAACACGAGTGTGTTATCTTTGCAGCCGTCTACAGCCACAATAACGTTGAGCTTTTCTGACGGGTAATCTAAAGCGGCACAATTAAGTAGCTTATCTGTAATCCATTGTTGTTCGTTATAGGCGGGAATAATTAAGGTAATGGTCGGTAATGCCTGGTCTGATAATCGACTAGTGTATTGCCTAGGTTCTATAGGGGTGACATTGTCGGGCTGAGCGGGCTGAGCCCACTTTAAAAACAAAGGGTAGCCTATGTGATGATAAATAATTAACACAACACAGATAATGATTATGCCGCTAAGGAGAAGGTTAATCATACTTGATTACCAACGGGTCTAAGAGCGGCATAACGTTCCGCCATTAATCGAACATCCCCATGCTTCAGAATGAAATCTCTTGGGCTAGTGGAGTAATGCTTATTCAGCATGGTGAATAAGGACTTGGCCATTAACGTCGCATTATTAGAGGGCACGTATTCACTGCATTCAACGCATAAAGTTTCTCGTGCGCCACCGACGTCGCTCACTAAACTGGGGATACCACAGGATTGTGCTTCTAAAGGCGAGAGCGGAAAGCCTTCATTTAACGAGGGAAGACAAAATAGATCTAACGATTGATAAAAAGTCGGCATATTGTCAATGCGGCCAAGAAAATGGACACGTTCATTTAACTTAAGCTGAGACACTTGTTGATGTAAGTTAGCTTCCATGGTGCCAGAACCTGCAAGGACTAAATGGACCTCACTTGAAAGCTCATGCAATGCATCAATCAGTATGTGTTGACCCTTTACATGCTCTAAGCGTCCGCTACAGCCAATTAATTTTATCTGTGTTGGTAGCTGCAGTTCTTGGCGTGCCTTAATTTTATTACCGAGTATAAACTTACTAGTATCAATGCCATTAGGTATGATTTTTATGGCATCAATGTTCAGCTTTCGTCGAATAGTTTCGGCGACAGTTTGAGCATCGGCTACCAATATCGGTTGTATCAACCGTAATAAGGTTTTTTGTACAGAGCAGCGACGCGAGTCATTTAAATGCCAAGCATCATGTTCGGTATGAATAAGGCAGTTTGTTGTTGCCAGTTTTGCTGCTAAACCACCGTAGAGTAATGGACCAATATGGTGGGTATGCACAACATTTGCTTTTAACTTATTTAATAAACGCGCCAACTTGACAATTAATAACGGTGTTATACCAGGCTGTTTATTAAAAAATATAATATTTTCAGCATACGGTTTTAAGCGTGGCCATTGCTCTATAGCATGCACTTTTTTGCCTTCTAAGCTAATAATATAAGTACGCTCATTTACGCCGCCGAAATCAATCAAATCTAAGGCCATGGTTTCAATTCCACCTGGCTTTAAGTGTTGAACGACATGAACGACTGTTGTCACAATGCAGGATTCTTAGGTATCAATACACCAGGGATGCGGCTGATGACTTGTACGTTGGTTAATGACTGTAGCTGATCGCATCGACGTAAGCGTGTATCGGTAACCTCAAGCAAGATGGCAAAACCGCTGCCCAAAAATACTCCACCTATTAATCCAGCAATAATAAAAAAGAAAAGAGGCAGGTTAGATGAATAAACAGGGGTATAAGGTATATCAACAATTTGGACGCGTTTTTCTTGTTGGAACATGCTTAAAGAGCCTGTAACGCGTGCCATTTCATGACGCTGTAACAGTTCTTTATAGAGTGCACGGTTCACGTCCAGATCACGCTCTAATTTATTAAATTTACGTTCGTGGTCACCAAAATCTTGAGTTTGCTGTTTTAATTTATCGATCATGCCCTGAAGGCTAACAATCTCGGCTTTAAGTGATTCATCTTTGCTTTGTGCCAGTTGTAAATTGGTGAGTTGTGAGATGAGTAATGTTTGATTTTCATTATCTTGGTTCACTGACGCGTTTGTAGCTATATCCCATAATTGATCAGTATTGATGAGACCTTTTGTGCTATCCAAAGTCTGTTGACGTTCGCTCTCTACACGACGGAGATCTCTCATAGCGCCTTGTATTTTGCTATGTGAATCAGTGTAGCGAGTTTTCCATAATGCTAAATCACTACGGATTTTGATAATTTTATCTTCAATGTTTCCAACAATAGGATTGGTTTTAGAGAGTTGGTTAGCCAAAGTGCTAAGGATTTTTGTGGCACCTGCTAATTCAGCTTGTCTTTCAGAAAGTCTCTGTTCTAATTGGGCGCGTCTAGCTATATTGGCGATATGCGCTTCAGGTAAGTCGTCACTGTTGTTATCTTTAAATTCGGCAAGTGCGAACTCGGATTTATCAAGCGCTAGGCGGCGAGTCTCTAACTGTTCAGAAAGGAATAAGCTTGAGCTTTTCATTGATGAGCGTTCAGGTGCTAGTAGCTGTTCAATAAAATGACGACTCACAGTATCTAACGTTTCTTTCATGCCATCAGGTTGTTGAGATTTCAACTCAATACGAATCAAGTCCTTGCCTGCTAACTCTATGGAAAGGTCTTTTGATAATTCGACAATAGCTTTGTCGTATTCCTTTGTTGGTGCGTCAGCAGCAATATAGCCACGCTCTTCAGCAACTGCCCCTAGAATACGTCGACTATGTAATAGTGTTTGTAAGCCATTCATTCGCTCTTTCAGCTTAGATGACACGGCTAAGTCTTCTAAAAAAGGATTCATATTGGCGGTTTCTTGAATCAACATACTGGTATGAGATGAGTAATGCCTGGGGCTTAGAGTGCCCACCGCAAGACCCAATAGAGGCAAAATCAGTATAGGTAATGCAATCACATAACGGTGACGCCAGGCGCCTGTTAAAATGTTAAATACTATGTGGGTAATTGGGTTCATAAAAGATCTATCCATTTTGATACTTGATCCGCTTGCGACGACCATGTTTGGTCGCTAACGGCTAGTTGTTGATGAGGGTTGATGTCTTTAGGTATTGAATTGGTTAACGCTAGCACCAATTCTTCTGCAGTTTTGACTGCAGTAACAAATTCTAAATAGGGTGATATTGCTGGAAAATCTGTACTGATAACCGAGCGCCCTGAAGCAAGGTACTCACGAAGCTTTAATGGGTTACAGTGTTCAATTTGCTGATTTTTTATAAAAGGCAATAAACAGGCTGTCCAATGCTGAACATAACTGGGAAGCAGGTAGTGAGGTTTTGGCCCTAAAAAAGTGACGTTGTCGAATCCTTCAAGCTCAGTTATATCAATGACTGCAGCGCCAATAAAGACAAAATGCCAATGGGGGAGCCTAGCAATTGCTTGAGTTAATAGCGCTAGGTCTAACCATTTTGATATGCTGCCATAAAAGCCGGCAATAGGCCGCCCATCATCAACTAAGTCTTTAGCTCGCTCGGTAGGTGTAGAAAATAAGGGGTAGTCAACGCCATGAGGGAGTATTTTGGTTTTTTCAGCTGGAAAGTGAGCCGCTAAGGTTTCGCTAGCGGCAATAATTAAATCAGCTTTTTCTACAAGTTTTTTTTCATGTTGACGGACGCTTTTATAGTCAACGCCAGCAAGACTTGAAAAATCATCGCCGCAATAATAAATCAGTGCCGAATGCTCAATATTGTCAGCCACATCAATGGCTGTGGGTAATGACATCCATAAAATAGGTGCGTGCAGTTTAGCTTTTTTTATTACCGGTTTAACTTGCGCAGTTATAAGCTCACGTGCAATTTTACGTTCTAGTTTGTAATGCGGTGCTGGAATAGTTTTTGGATTTACTATATGGAAATTATCATTAGGTAAGCCGGATTGATGAGAAATACTATGCGTATCAGAATTTATTTTATGCCATATACGCTTGATGTCATGCAGAGATACTCGAGGTCGACGCAGGCCAATTGAGTTTACCCAAACCGTTTTATTTGCGCTTGATAAATGAAGAATAAGGTGTTGTGTGCTACTGGGTAAAGCGCCCCAGTCTTCGCCGAACACTAAAAGGTCGCGAGTCATATTATTGTTCATCATTGGCATCAGTCATGTGTTTTTTCGACATTACATCCAATGCGTAAATAACCTTTGCGGGTGTCCCACCACATAAAACATTAGCAGGTAAATCGTGAGTGACAACGCTTCCTGCGGCAACGACAGTATTACAACCAATATGAACGCCAGCCATTACTGAGACGCCGGTGGCTAACCAAACATTATCCTCAAGCACTATATCGCCTACTTGCTCATCTGTTTCTGGTAAACCTGCAGCGCGAGATTCAGCATCCAGTGGGTGGCCAGGATAGCCTGCTAATAAAGTACGGCCGGCAATGCGAACATTATTACCAAGCACCACTTTTTTACCGATGGCTATGGTTGTCATCCATCCAATATCAACATTGTCACCGACAATTAATTTAGGCGGAGAGGGTGCGCAAGTGCGACCAGTGAATGTTGTTTGGCCTGAGACGCGACAATCGCTTCCGATTTCTATTTGAACTGGCCCACTGATCAAAGGAAGGCCGCCATATAAATAAAGATTGAAACCAACATGCTCTAAGCGTCCCTTAAGTAGAGGTGTCCACCAAAAAACACGCATTAATGTTGAAATAAAATTCTGTGTGCCGCAGTAAGCATAATAAAGTGGTGTTGTGATCAGGCGAGGGGCAGGTAAAGATAAGCCAAGTAGGGCTCTTAGTATTTTGAAAGTGCTACGAGCTATCGGGTGCTCACTGTTTATTAAAACTTGTTTAAGCTGATTTAAATTAAAACTTCCTATGGTCATTCCCCAATCACTGAATTGACTAAGTGACGAGTCTGGTCGACATTGGAGACTTTTAAAGTGGCGATGTGATAGACCAATGATTGCAGCGTTGACATAGGGAGTAGGGGGTTTAATGGATTGTTGAGTCTATGGTTTTCATTAGGCACAGAGTCGCAGTGGCGATATGACAACACATTAAGTCCCTCTAACAGATTGTCTTTTACGCTAGTAATATTATGAATTGTAAATATCCCGAACATACTTATCACACTTGCAAGTTGAATTGAACAAGAATAAGCATGAAACGGGCCACATTTTAATTAGACGTAAAATCAGTAGGTTATGGTTTTTCTATACCTATTTTTCCGATTGCAATAAAATACATATTGCAAATCGCTTTGCATATTGCAACACACTAAAAGACATGGTTTTTAGTGTTAGAAAAGGTCAATCTATAAAATAGTGAGAGGGATGGCATCTATGCAGACAATGGCAGGCTTAATAAGCGAACCACTCTGTATCTGTTATTTAAAAGTCTTGTTGAAGGACGGGTAAGGGATGATTCAGCGTTGCTTGTACTGCAAGTTCACGCTCTATGTTTCAAACCCGCGCAGCGGCTAAATTATAGTAGGCGAATATCATCAATATAAAACGTCGTTGGTTTTAATAGTTTATAGGTAAATAAGCTGAGTTTATTTATTTTACTCATATCCATAATGCGTCCATTAGGAGATGCAGCGATTTGGATTAGAGGAATGTTAATAAAATTCCAGCCCTGCTTTAATATAATATTTTTATTAAATCGGTCACCATAGCCCCCTCCAGTCCGCGAGTGATATTGGTCATGCACTTTTATTTCAAACGGAATATTTTGTTGATTAACACTGTATATCGAAAAAAGTAATTGCTCATGACCACGCCAATCAGACTTCATGTGCAGTAAAGATAATGATGAATATGTGGCTGGCAAATATTCAGCCTTAAGAGAGTGGCTTCCTGAGATAGGGTGTTGCTCATCGCGCACAGTGCGTACGTTTACAAGTTCCCAGCGATTTATTTCGGCGTCACTCTCAAAGCCCGCTAAAACGGGAAAGCTATCATAAATAGCTATTTCATCAACAATCGTTGGAGCAATGTCACGAAAACCAATACTGAGAAGAAATAAGGCCAGCATACCTGCGCCAAAACGAGTAGTCGTTGTCTTCGTTTTATTGCTAATAATATAAATTAATAAGCCTAGGTAGGCGCCTATAAAATCATTAGCAATATCGTGAATAGAAAACTCACGTCGCACTAATAACTGGATAGCTTCAGTTGCCGGCCCTAATATTAAGCTGACTAGTGTGATAATAAAAAACTTAAAAATAAGGCTTTTATTATAAAGAGGCTTCATATTTAAAATAATAATACTCAGAAGCATAAATAAAATAATATGACCTAAATTCCACATATCTTTTATTAAACGATGCTGTTCTTGGCCTCCGCCTACTTTAAACAAGAAATACACGAGTATAGCCAAAAGGCTATAAAATATTATTTTTTTGAAATGCTGCATAATAAAATAAGAGCTCGATAATATTTCTTAAATTGCATATTCATTTGCTTTTTTGGTTGTTATTGGTTGATATAAAATGACCGATGGCCACGGTAAAGGCCAGCAAAATATATAAAGGCCAAGTGAAGGTCTGGGTAAGAAAGCTGCCGGTAACACAAAATCCCACTAAGCCAATAAGGTTACCTTCGGCAATGGCTAATATGGTCGGTGGAAATTTATCAGGATTATCCTTAATGGTGTGTAATGCTTTACTAGCACAGCGTATGACGGCAACTACCAATACCAGGAATAGATATAAGCCTATGAATCCAGTTTCTGCTAACACTCCAAACCAGGTGCTGTGAACCGCATGATTAAGCCCATCCCAATAGTTGCTATAGAAAAAATAATTAGGGTGAAAATTATCGATGCCAACACCACTTATTGGGTTGTCGAGGGCCATATCGAATGCGGCTTCCCAAGCGTATAGTCTTCCCATTGCCGATTCATCAATCCCAACTTCGGCAGCACCACCTGATTGACGGTCACTGATACCTGCAAACAAAAACAGTGAAGCTAATACGAGCGCGCCACATATTATTAGCAGTGTTTTTGATGCGACTCTTCGCCAAACAAATACAGTGATAACAGCGGCAACACCAAGTAAACCACCACGGCTTTGGGTTGCAATAATGGCAAGAATAAGCACGATAGCGGTTACAACGCCAAATAGACGCTGAGGTTTTGATAGGCCGGGAGATAATATTAAAGCTAACGCAAATGAAAAAGGAAATAACAGCACCAGTGAAAGATCATTGGGGTCGCCTAAAACAGATCCGAAATCCCGACCAATCGTGACTCGTGTTCCTTCAACAAGACCAATGCTATAGAACTTATTGTAAAGGGCGGCTAGGCCAACGAGTAATCCTGAGAATGTGACCAAATGCAATGACAGTGAGAAATCACGTGCTGTACGTGTTAGCCACACTATAGCAAATGTCATGACAATAATTTTCCAGTAGGTGCTGGTGAAATAATCTAAAGCCAGTGGTCTATTTGTCGCTAAAGCGATGCCCAGTATAACGAAAACAAAAAACAGCGATGCTTTTTTAAGCTCAGGTGTCCAATAGATTGTTAGTTTCTTGGTGACTGCTACTTGCCAGATTAAGGCCGTTAAGGATGCAATGGATAGTAAGAGAGGTATCCTGAATGGCTCCAATTGAGGAAAGACTTCATGAAGCCGAAAGAAGGAAAATAATACAAATAATAGCACCATTAAAAACGGTTGCTTCAAAACAAATAAAATGACTAAAGGCAAAGCTCCCACTGCAATAGCAATCGCCGGATGAGGGAGAAAAACCCAGGTGATAGCAAGAGGAATACACGCTGTTAGAATTATTATTAGAGGCTGTCGAAGCTGGTCTTTAACGTTAATCTGAATCATTGCGCGCTCATTTTAAGGGAAAGTAATTTGAGTAGGAAGGCCGCTAAGCCGACTATTAATGTGCCGGTGAGTAAGTATATTATTTGCAAGAAAAACTCTGATGTCATTGAGCCCAAGACAATGACTGCAATGCTCAAACAGCTCAAAAGTAATAAAGGTAATTTAGGATAGGGCAGCGGTAGAAAATATTGACTGGTGTAAAAAAACAATAGAAGGCGTGTTATTTGTGCCGCGAGCAATCCATAAATGATGCCCCATACCGCATGATTGGGTGTCAATAACAGCATCATTGAAATACCAATGCTGGCAGCAATAATATTGATCACCAATTGAGACGAGGTTGTCTCACCGGTAAAGCAACCAATATTAACTAATTCAGCGATTTCTTTGCATGCCATTGCAATAACAAGACCCACTACATAGTGTGCTGAAATGGCATAGGTGTCGGGCAACAGCCAAGCAATTAATAATGGTGATGACAAGCCAACAAGGACAGAAAGGATGAGCGTTAATGAGATGCCTATAGTGACAAATTTAGCCACTTCATGTGGACCATCTTGCTGCTTAATGACAATAAAGCGTCGAGGCGACCACCACATGTTAAAAGGCTGTAATAGCAATACTAAGGCTATAGAGAATTTTGCCGCGACACTGAAATGAGCGACATCGGTTAATGTGGCGTGATCAGCTAGGATCCAACGATCTAATCCATTAAATCCAAACGCGACAATGCCGCTAGCAACTAATGGCGTGCTATAGATTAAGAGTTGATAAATATTTTTTAAGTTCACATTGAGTCGGGTATCTTTTATTTGTAAATAAATAAGGATCCCAGCAGTTAGAACAGCAGCAACAAGTGTCGATTCTAAAATTTCTGTTACACCGCCACCTAGCCACAACATATATGCGACCAAGAGTGCTTGTAACAAGGCTCTACCTAAGGTGATAGCTGAAAATTTATAGACACGATCATGCAGTCTTAGCCATCCTAGTGGGATGGCAATACAGCCTTCTAAAGAAAGGACTAAAAAAGTTAATTGTATTTCGTAAACACTCGGATTGCCCGGTAGATAATTCGCCACTATGCTGGCTAAATGCCATCCACATAAAGCCGCACAGAGACCAATAAAAATAGCTAGGCTAAAAATATTTGCAGCTATACGTTTACGTTCGTTAGGGTCCTCTGATCCGCTCACAAAACGAAACAGGGTTGCTTCTAAGCCCATGCCAACCAAAACACTGCCAATGACTGCTAGGCTACTAATAATTTCAAGTCGACCAAAGTCATCTGCTGTAAGAAAATAAGTGAAAATTGGCAGCATAATTAATGAAACGCCTTTCATTAACGCAATGCTGAACCCATACATTAATGTATGTTTTAGTCCTCTAGGTAATCGACTGATCATAGCGATAATTCTGCTGTTATTTACGTGTTCATTAAATGTCTAGATCTGCGTTATGACTTATCTCAAGTTTGGAGATTTTTTGGTATGAGTGAATTAATTCAGGCATGACCACTTGCGTAGAGAATCTTTGCTTAATCGTACTTTGCGCTGCGTGTTTGCATTGCTCTTTTTTGCTTGAATTCATCTCTAGCCATTGTTGAAAATATTGTGATAACGGTTCAATTCTTGTCGGCTCTACAAGCCATCCATTTTCATTGGATTTTATTAAGTGACTCAAGGCGCCAACATCAAAGGCCATAACGGGTATGCCTCGGCCCATGGCTTCTAGTGCGGCCATAGGCAACCCTTCGAAACGAGAAGGCATAACTAACAGTCCGATCTCAGACCAAACTGAGGTCATGTTATCTTGTTGTCCGTGAAAGTGAACATTGTTTGATGCTGATTTTTTTAATACTGGTTCTAACGTGCCAGTGCCATAAATATGAAAGGATTCGTTAGGAAAGCAACGAGCTAATTGTAGATAAATATCGGGTCCTTTTTCATGGCTTAACCGGCCAACAAAGGCCACTTGCTTACCTTTAGATATTTCCAACGTTTTAGTCGCAATAAAGTTTTTGACGATATCTGCATCAACCTTCAAACGCTGTCCTATTTGAGGGCTAACAACATACACTTTATTTGCTAGGCCAGCACTGTATCGATCTAGAAGATTGGATAACGCTAGCTTGCCATAAAGGCGTTCACCCGAATGATAAGTTGATACAACTGGAGTCGAGGTTAATCGTGCGCATAGCCGACCGAATATTCCTGCTTTATAACCATGAGTATGGATCAACACGGGAGATACTTTACGGATTTCATTCCATAGTAAACGTATCGAACCATCAAGTGAAATAGTTTTAATCTGCTTGTCTTGTAAGGCGACTCTTAAAGGGTGGGTTCCATAGTTATTTAAGAAAACAACTTGGACATTGATATTGTATTGTTTTAACCCAGCGGCCAGCTCTAGCACATGAGTTTCAATGCCACCTGAATGTCGACTATCTAATAAAAGCCACAGTGGACTATTGATTCTTTCCACAGGTTCAGCTCCTTAGCAAAGCGTATTAGTATTATTATGTACAATGCAAGATCAATGCCTGCCGTGTTTTACGTGGTTTATCCTAGCCAATAGCCAAAAATAGCTGCAAATCGCAACAGTAAATCACCATAGCTGCAAATTGCGAATTTAAGTACTCGTTCACCTTATTAACGACAACGTAAAATAATCCATTAAATTGAGAACAAACTTTGTTGGCCAGTTAAATGTCGCTAAAACTAAAGAGAGGTCGTTATGTCGTTAGACCTTAATGGCTTTATATATCCGCCTCAGGACTTTTAAGACTTATTTATAAGGCGTACATTAAGAGTGCTCTACACATCCATGCGTCACGATGTGCTGGCAGCGCAGGCTCGAGAGGAGGATCTTGAGCCACACTACCGCATTGCTCACAGGTTTCAATGTTGATGTTAAAAACCCGTTTAAGTCTTTGCGCCCAGGTCATCGATTGGTGTTTTTGTGCCCGTGTTTTTTCCTGCCCTGTCGGCAAGGCTTGTTTAGTCTTATTTCGGAAAGACGGCGTTATTGTCACGCGGTGCCGACTGTTTGGTGGAGGGCCACCCCGTGGAGGGCCACCCCGTGGAGGGCCACCCCGCACAAATACGCCATGACTAATTCATCAGAAATGAATTAAGCCAACCAGAGGTTGCCTGCAGGGTGAGAAACAGGAACGTTTCACATCTAAGCGCCTCAGATTAACGCGGGGTCTGGGTACCAAGGCCGCTAAACGGGCAATAAAATCCAGCGGCTCAAAGATGGCAGGCCGTCAGTCAAATTTGATTGATATATGATTGACTTACGCTCAATATAGCCTGATAGTTCGAATTCTCTAACGTCCGCAATAGGTCGATTTAAGCCTTTTCTAGACTAGAACCTTATGTCGGCCGTGGGCGGTATCGGCAGCATTACCGCTACATTGCTGATGGTGACTTACATCTATTTCTGGCAACTGGATGCGATCCAGACGTCCTTACTGTTTGCCGGTCCCATTATTCTCGCGGTACTGTTGTCGGGCGTGTTTTCCAAATCACTGAATCGGCTGTTTGAAAACAACAGATACTGCGCCTGACCTGTGCCCTGACCAGCATTAACCTGCTCTGGCTGACGCCGTTGAAATTGTTTGACCTACTGCCAGATAACAGCACGGTGGTATTTGCCTTGATCTACTTCAACTGGGCAATACATATGACCATGAATATTCTGCGCGTGATCACCGTTCACTCGATGCTGGCTGATATCGTGGATGAGCAAGAGTTGGCCACTGGCAAACGAAAGGCGGGCGTTGTTTTTGCTGCGGCTTTCTTTTCCTCCAAATTCGTAGGCGCCTTTGGCTACCTGATAGCCGGCCCGTTTCTGGACGTGATAGGCCTGCAGGCTGGAGCGCAACCAGGCGAAGTATCCAGCACGGTAACGTGGGGTCTGGGCCTGATTATGGGCCCGGGGCTGGCGATTATTATGCTGTTACCGGTGTGGATGTCATTCAAAGTGAATATGAGTCACGCCAGTCAGTTGGAAGTTCGCCAGGCCCTGTCACAGCGACAACAGGCAGCCGGAAGAGGCGACAACGCCTCCGTCAGCACACCAAGATCGCACTGAGAGTCGAGATTACCGAGTTCAATCAGCAAAGATGCCACTGAAACACCGTCTAGCAGGAGTGTTTAGGCACCTCAGTGCGGGAATGACCGGAATAGATCTACGATGGGAGCGATACGAGCATAATGTCCGGTGGAAATTGGTGGAGTTTGTAGGTATGCATCACCTGATGTTACCCATTATGGCGACTTAATTTGGCAACACCGGCGAGCTTTTCACTTAGCCCTCATTGCAACGCCACAGACTAATGGCTAATAACTAACTTGATAGTGCCATAAACTAGAGGCTGATAAGTCCATTGATTTCTTCACTCAGCCTAACATGAAGCTCGGGGCTGGCATCGGACGCGTAAACCAAAAGTATGCCCTCTAAAACCTGATGGCGGAATTGATTCAAATCAATGTAGCCACTAACCCAGTCAATTCGCCCAAGCCGGTTGCTATTGTGAACTCTTTTCATAATCGTGCTGGGTTCGATATTTCCTAAAAACAACCCACTCTCGTACCACTCTTTTCTCGGTACTGCCAGTTGCTGTGCCCGCTGGAAAAGTCCATCTGGAATTCTAGGGTCAAACAATCTTACTTGATCTGCCGACATAAATGCGGCGCGATAAAAATCCGTATCCTGCTCAAATACAGCAACCACGTTATCGACGAAGAACTTTGCATTTTCAATAGGGTCGATAGGCGGGTTGAGGACATTACCCTGCATTTGTTCAATTAAATTCGAAACTAGCTCTCTAATGATGTCACTTTTTTTCCCGAATAGGTTGTGAATCGTTGGCGTAGTAACCCCAGCCTCATCGGCAAGTTCACTTATAGTAAAGTCTTCTAAACCTTTTGCAGCTATTAGACGCTTTGCTAGATTAAATATGCGTTCACGCCGCAATTTTTTATTTGCCTGACGAGTTACATTGCCTAATGCTTGTCCTGACTTTTTCATACTAGCCAAAATAACACATGATAGATGATCTAACTATCACTTTTTTCTGTGAGTAAAATCTGTAGAACCAAGCGCTCTAATTTTTTAAGGAGGATATATAAATATTGGAAAGAGACTGTGTCGGAAGAAGAGTCATTGTTAAGCGTAAAAGTACTTTGCGCCAAACGGGGTTGTACCCATTATTGTGCCTATACGGCCATATCCAACATCACCATGTATAAAAAGTTCTTGTTCCGAAATGTGATGAATATATCGCGCAGCATATTGCTGTCGGCATCTCCTGTGCCGCTGGCGAGTTTGGGAATGTATTGCCAAGTGCCGGCAATGCAGATGACGCTAAACAGTATGACGAGCAGGCCGTTGACCCAGCCAAAAAAATGGTAATTGTCGATGAGGAAGCGGCCGTCGAGGCCATTTTCTTCCTTAAATAAAAAAATCATGGCGGTGGCCGAGACAAGAGTGCCGATAATCCAGGCCATTTTGGTGCGCACCGCAGCCAGCTGTGTGCGTTCGTGATAGTCCTCGGTAATCTCTGCACCCAGGGCCAGGTAGGGCACCATAAAAAAGGTCAGAGCTGTGCGTACCAGCAGTATGCTGATCAGCAGCCAGGTAAACAGCTGGCCTTGGTCGCTCAGCACACTGCCGGGTGGCCCGTACAGCATGACAAAACCCGCAGCCATTGGAATAACAGCGCCAATCATTAACGGGTGGCGGCGGCCAATGCGCGAGCGCAAACGGTCTGACCAGGCGCCAATCAGTGGGTCGCTGATACCATCCCAGATAATTGAAATGCCGATGGCAAGACCGGTCAGCGTCCCCGACAGGCCCAGCACCTGCTTGTAGTAAAGCAGGACAAAGACCCCCATTGCCGCCTCTTTGAGTGCGTGACTGACAATGCCCGAGCTATACAGCAGACGGTTATGCAAGCTAAAACTTGAGACGTCATTGGAATAAGTTTGAAAATTTCGCATTAAAAATTCGAAGCAGGTTCCTAAGTGTAATATGTGAGAGTATGTAATACTGAATAATACTATGTAAAATCAGCCGATCCATTCATTGTTTTAAAGGCGTAAATGACTCTAATATATAGGGTCTGAGTTATAGCTCGCTTACTCCTAGTATTGTAATGAAACCCTATCTCAAAACAAGTTGCCATAAGTTCCGGCATCAGTTTTAAGCGCACTATTTTACAGAGCCCGGGTGGTGAAATTGGGTGACACGGTAGTTTCAGGTGCTACTGCTCTCATGGGCATTCCTCTCCCGGGCAGCATAGTCAAACGTAGCCCATCGTCAATCATAACTTTACAAGATTCAATGGACCTAGCTTCAGACAGACTTTAGAACGCTGGGATCCAGTCATCACTAGTAAGAGCAAAAGCCAATTTAGTTCAATGCATTGAGCTCTTCGGGCGTTAATAGATTTTTTCTGTCAGCCATATTGGCCCAAATCTTAGTCGGTAATTTTTGATAACCACGGTTGTTTGCTGCGGCAACCTTCGTGGCAGTGCGTGTCCCAAGGCGCAGCAACACAGGCGTGACGCCCAACATACCACCCACCAGGTAATGACCATTCTATTTTCACGGCGAATAGCTGTTTGGTCGATGGATAAAAACATTGTTCGGCATTCTTTGAACCACGCCGACCTGTTTTTTTATAGTTTCTAGTCGTTTTTATGTGATTTTGTATCGTCTTGCATGCGATTTTTTTGATGGCAGGCCCGTATTTCAGATTTAATTATAAAGCAGATTTAACTATTCAGTAATTTTAATTAACAGACAAATTTTATTAATACATAAATCTGTTGACTTTCTGAAGCGAAGGGAATTATTATGGGTTTCGCAGCAACTCAGACCAGTTCGATGAGGCAGCAACTAACTGTTTCTTGCCGAGAGATGCATTTGTTAATAGAAGGAAAAAAGTATGAAAATTAAACTTAAACTTGCGATCGTATTAGCATCCGCTCTCGGATCCGCTAGTCTTAGCACTGTTGGTTACGCTGCCACGGCTTCTGACAACATGGTCGTTTCGACGGCCGTTGTGATGTCCTGCACTATCGATGCCGGTGCGTTAACTTTCGCAAATTATGATCCGACCTCAGCAAGCGATAATGATGCTGAAGTTGTCATAACATCGACCTGCTCTAATGGCGGTTCAGCAACAATTCTAATGGGTGTGGGAGGGGTTGCAGCTGTAGGTTCTACCGATGCCATTCCACTCCGCCAATTGTATAATAGTGCTTCTGGTGCCCCAAGGCTACCTTACTTTCTGTATCAGAACGCCGCTCGCGACACGGTTTGGGGAAATACATTGGGCACAGGAGTAGCATTCACCGCGGTTGAAGGCACTAATTCGTCTACGCTCTATGGTAGGATTCCTGCGGGACAAACAGCTAGCGTCGGAAGTTATAATGACAACGTCAATGTAACCCTCGAATATTAATGCTAACACGAGTGCTAGAACAGGCCGCTTGCGGCCTGTTCTTTTTTGTCGTTTGCGCTAGCATCGCTAGCGCTGGCACAATTGGGGTGAGTCCGGTGCGTGTAACACTATCGGACAGCCAGAAGATAGGTTCGCTTTCCGTGCGCAACGATGGTGCTGAGCCAGTAACAATGCAAATGGAGGTACTGAGCTGGTCACAGCGGGAGGGGAATGCTGTTTTCGCAGCTACTCGAGAGCTGCTTGCCAACCCACCCATTTTCACCATTCCAGCTGGAAGCTCGCAGTTGGTACGAGTTGGGCTGCGCCGCGCACCTGATGTGCAGCGCGAGCTGACGTATCGCGTCATCCTACAGGAATTGCCGCCGCCACCCGATCCTGATCTTACGGGTGCACGTATGACGTTACGTATCAGCCTGCCAGTATTTGTTTCACCCGAGATCGAAGCTAAACCAGTGCTGCACTGGCAGGCGGTCCGCACCTCGCAAGGCGCCCTCAAGATCAGCCTGAGCAACAAGGGCAACGGCCACATCCAAATTAAAAACTTCAAGCTATCACTGCTTGATAGCGCGCAGCCTTGGGTAACCCTACAGGCTTCTGATTATGTGCTAGCTGGTCAGAGCCGCGACTGGATCGTGCTGGCTAGCCCGGAAAACCCAGCTCCGCCGCCAGGCGTCACGTTACAGCTTTTTGCTCAGACGGATGCCGGTGACATTGAGGCCGAAGTCATTATTGCGCCTTGATTTGCAGCAGGCAGGAATGGTTGTTCATAAGATTAATGGCATCAAGTCTCTAAATGCACGCCTACTTCTGCTGGCTATGCTGACGCTAACACCGCCAGCGGCGCTGGCGGAAGACCCAGATCATGATGCAGACGAAGTATTTATGGCGGTGCTTATCAACGGGCAAACACAAGGCACCGTCGTTATACTGCGCAGCGACGGTCGTCTGTTCTCGGGAGCTCAAGATCTGCGGTGCTGGCACTTGCACTTGCACTTGCCGAATACTGCTCCTCTTACCCACTACAGCGAAGACTTCTTCGCGCTTGATGCGCTGGCGGGCCTGTCGTATAAATTTGATGAATCCAGTCGCTCTGACCACCGCGCTTAGCTACTTAACGGCAACGACCCACTATATGCGACTCACCGGCATGATTGATGTAGATTTCGATGGTGTCTGCCATGACGCCCTTTCTTCCGGCTACGCGGCTGTGTCTTTTTGGGCAGTCGGTCTTCATCAATATCTAGTCCCTGGGTACTAGTCCCAGAGTACCAGTACCACGATCAGCCACGTTTCCGAAACCTTCAATCAAACCCAGGATAGAGCTCACTGGCGCATAGATACTCATTGAAACAGAAGGGTCTCCTTTCCCGACCTTATAGCGTGTGCCTCGGCTGATGAATGCGCGTTCCGCCATAGAGACTGTCGAGATGCGGCGTTTTTTTGCGCGCTACAGCAATGTCCAGTCCCAGTTTGATGAGGGCTTGCCGAGCCGCTCTTGGCAGTCTGCTCGTTGCAAGTGTCTTCATAACACGTCTTGTATATTGAACGATAATTCATCTAAATGTTCATAATAAAAGATGTTATGGCCTAAAAACTGTCGCTTGCCAATATCGACAACATCGTCGCTGCCCTTAAGACACCCTACGAATCAATCAACTGGATCTGGTTATAGGTCCTAACCCCTAATTTGCTGACCCCTAATTTGCTTATAAACCACTTTTTTGCGTAACCAGCCACGCACATCATCGCTCTGAAGTGACAGTTAAGTTAGCAGTACCACACTCGCTGCAAGCGGCGAGACGGTGCTCACTGAAAACGTGTCCTTGATGACGATGTCTTTGAGGGCTAGGTCACAAACTTGCGGTTACCCCCGCACTTTACTCCGACCCCTATAATTTCTGTGATTTTTGATGGCAGGCCCGTATTACAGATTTAATTATAAAGCAGATTTAACTATTCAGTAATTTTAATTAACAGACAAATTTTATTAATACATAAATCTGTTGACTTTCTGAAGCGAAGGGAATTATTATGGGTTTTGCAGCAACTCAGATCAGTTCGATGAGGCTGCAACAAACCCTGCTCTTGCAGAAAGCAGCATCTGTTTATAAAAGGAAAAAGTATGAAAACGAAATTCAACCAAAGCAATCTTAAACTTGCGATCGTATCGGCAATCATGGCTTGCTCCGCTGGTCTTAGCGCCAGTAGCTACGCTGCCACGGAAACGGCCACTATGACCGTTTCCTCGTCCGTTTTGACTGCCTGCACTATGTCGACCGGCGACTTGACGTTCGGCGCCTATGATCCGATCACTCAGGCAAATGTTGATGGTACTGCCACGATAACATCGACCTGCACTTTAGGCGGCGGGGCAATCATCACATTGGGTCAGGGTAATAATGCAGACACTGGTTCAACCGATGAAGATCCTCTTCGCCAGATGGCTGATGGTACTAACCGTCTGAAGTATCGCTTGTATGGGAGTAACGATCGTGCCGGGGTATTTGGAAATACCGAAGCTACAGGACAAAGTGCCAATGGAACTGGCGAAGCTGTTACGACTACAGTCTATGGTCGGATCGTTGGCACGGAAAACTCGGGAACCCCTCCAGGAACCTACTCCGACGGCGTCCTAGTCACACTCACTTACTAATGCTAACAAGCATGCTAAAACAGGCCGCTTGCGGCCTGTTCTTTTTTGTGGCTTGGGCCAGTGTCGCAAAGGCCGCTTCTTTTGGGGTGAGCCCCGTGCGTGTGACGCTATCCGAGACCCAGCAGATGGGCGCAGTCACCGTGCGTAACGACAGTATTGAGCCGGTGTCAATGCAACTGGAAGTGCTGAACTGGTCACAAGAGGCGGGCAAGGATGTTTTGACACCCAGCCGCGAGCTGCTTGCCAACCCGCCCATTTTTACCGTGCCAGCTGGTGGCTCGCAGTTGGTCCGGGTTGGGCTGCGGCGTGCGCCTGATGGACAGCGCGAGCTAACCTATCGCATTGCGCTACAGGAATTGCCGCCGCCACCCAAGCCCGATTTTATGGGTTCACGAATGTTGATGCGCGTCAGCCTGCCGGTGTTTGTTTTACCCGAGGTCGACGCTAAACCCGTGCTGCGCTGGCAGGCGACTCGCACCTCTCAAGGCGGCCTCAAGGTCAGCCTGACCAACAATGGTAACGCCCATATCCAAATCGCTAACTTCAAGTTGTCGATGCCCGGTAGCGCGCAACCTTGGGTGACCAAACAGTCGTCTGAGTATGTGCTGCCTGGTCAGAGTCGCGACTGGAACCTGCGGGCGAACGCAGAATATCCGGCTCCGCTACCAGGGGTCACCTTACAGCTTTTTGCTCAGACGGATGCCGGTGACATTGAGGCTGAAGTCATTATTGCGCCCTGATGTGCGCCAGGCAGGGATCGTTGCTCATAAGATTAATGCCTGCAAGTCTCTAAGTGCAGGCCTACTTCTGCTGGCTATGCTGACGCTAACACCTTCAGCGGCGCTGGCGGAAGACACGGCACTTGCTTTGGACGGAGTGTTTATGGCGGTGCTTATCAACCAGCAACCACAGGGGGTCGTCTTTTTATTGCGCAGCGACGATCGTCTGTTCGCGGGGTCTAATGATCTGCGGCGCTGGCGCTTGCACCTGCCTGATACTGCCCCTCTCACTCGTGACGGCGAAGACTTCTACGCACTTGATGCGCTGGCAGGCCTGTCGTATAGATTTGATGAATCTAGCCAAGCGCTGATGGTTCAAGCGCCCCCAAGCCTATTTGATGCCACGCTGCTACAGGGAACGGTGACCGATTTCAGTGCGCCCACCCCGGCGTCGCCCGGCGGCTTTATTAATTACGATGTGTTTGCCAATCATGCGCAAGGGCGAACAACGAGCAGCGGGCTGCTGGAACTGGGCGGGTTCGGCGGCTGGGGTGCAGCCCAAACCGGTATTTTGGCGAAAGACCTGAATGGGCATGCTAGCGCCATCCGGCTTAATACCACCTGGACGCGGGACCAGCCCATGCAACTAGCCAGCCTGCGATTCGGCGACGCGATCAGCGGCATGAGCAGTTGGGGGGGAGCGGTACGGTTCGGCGGTGTACAGTGGGCGACCAATTTTTCCACCCAACCTGGCTTCATCTCTTTCCCGCTGCCGGGAATTTCTGGGGAAGCGGCGCTGCCCTCCACCGTGGACCTTTATGTTGACAATGCGCTGCGCATGAGCCGCGAAGTGCCCAGCGGGCCGTTCAGCATCCAGGATCTGCCGGTTACGACTGGCCAAGGGGATGCACGTTTGGTGGTACGCGATATTTTAGGGCGCGAGCAGGTCATCACCCAGCCCTTCTATGCCACCCCCCGCCTGCTGCAGCAGGGCCTGCAAGATTATTCTTACGAGTTGGGGTTTGTGCGCAAGAATTTTGGCATCGACAGCAACAACTACGGCCGCGCCCTGGCGGTCGGTTCGCACCGCTTAGGGATCACCGAGCAGTTCACCGGCGAGATCCACGGTGAGCTGCTCGACCATCAGCAGACCTTAGGGCTGGGCGGCGTGTTGCTGTGGCCGCTCGCGGGTGTACTGTCCGGCGCCCTCGCCGTGAGCCACAGTGAAAAGGGAGTGGGCGGCTTGCTGGAGCTTGGATTTCAGCGTCAGGGCCGCTACTTGAGTTTTGGCGCAAAAACTCAGCTCGCCAGCCAGCGCTTCGCGAAGTTGGGGCTGCAGCCCGAAGAGCTTGCGCCCCGACACATAAGCCGGGCGTTTGTCAATTTGGCGACTAGCGACCACGGCTCCTTCACAGCGGCCTACACGGAGCAAGCCTTCCGTGACCGGCAGGGGAACAAGATACTGGCCGCGAGTTATACCAGAAAAGTAGGGGGTCTAGGCAACCTGAGTGCGTCTGTGACCAGGCTTCTCAGTGGGGACGCAAAGACGACTTTCAACCTGAACTTCTCTGTGCCATTAGGCAATCGGACCAACGCCAGCATCAGCGCGTCGGCGCAACCAGGCCGCGAGCAGGCACGTTTACAAGTGAGCCGGGGTATGCCGGCAGGTAGCGGGTTTGGTTATCGCCTGGTTACCGGGGTGGGCGATTCAGATTACCGCCAGGCGGGGGGCAGCGCGCAAAATGAGGTCGGTACCTATACCCTGGTGGCAGACCAGTCCAGCGGCCAGACGGCTTTCCAAGGCAGCGCAAGCGGCGGCGTGGCTTTCCTGGGAGGTAGCGCATTCTTGAGCCGGCGCATCACCGACAGCTTTGCTGTCGTGCAGGTGCCCGACTATTCCGGCGTGGGCATCTACGCGGACAACCAACTGGTAGCGCGCACCGACGCCAACGGTAGTGCACTGCTGCCAAGGCTACGCCCGTACCAAAAGAACACGGTGGGCATCGAACAGGCTGATTTACCGCTGGATGCGCAGATCGATGCGGTGCAGCTCGACGCCGTGCCGTATTTCCGCAGTGGCCTGCTGCTGAAGTTTCCAGTTAAACGCTCGCGCGGGGCGCTGCTCACCGTGGTGCTGGAAAACGGCGAACCTTTACCAGCGGGCGCACAGGCGCAAATTATTGGAGATAACGTCGAAGACCATGAAATCTTCCCCGTCGGCTTGAGGGGCGAGATTTATCTAACCGGGCTGGCGGTGAGCAATCGGCTGCGAGTCACTTGGCGAGAGCAGAGTTGCGAGTTCGTGCTGCCTTTCCCTGAGTCGACCGAGCCGCTGCCGCACCTGGGGACTTATATCTGCACGGGAGTAGAACCATGAGAGTATTGATTAGCCTGAAATTCCGCGTCTGCCGAACTTTTCAACCAGCTCGCTCTGCAGCGGCAAGTACCTTTGCGGGCAAAAGCAAGGGTAACGCACTGGTGGCCTGGCTGATCTCATTAGCCTTTGCGCTGACAGCGCAGCAAGGGCATGCATGCACCCTTAACGTTACAGGGGTGAACTTTGGGAATTATGATGTGTTCAGCAACGCAGCCCTTGACAGCACCGGCAACATTGACGTGAACTGCCCTAGCGGCGTCGGGTATTCCATGACCCTCACCGCGGGCGGCGGGACCCATACGCAGCGTGTCATGGGCAGCGGCGCCCGCAGGCTCAACTACAATCTTTACACCGCCGCTAACCGCGCTGTCGTGTGGGGCGACGCCACCAGCAGCACGGCTAGAGTAAATGGCACAGGTATTGGTGTGAGCGTAAATCACGGGGTTTACGGACGCATCCCCGCCCTCCAAAACGTGCACGTGGGCAGCTACAGCGACATCATCATCGTGGAGCTAACGTTTTGACAAAATATACGTGAAAAAGTGCGCGCATCTTATCAAAATTTTCTTTATCAAAACCTGCCATGTCCAGATAGCGCAGAGCCTCTTCACGGTTGCCAAGAACCCAATTAAATCTGGCTTTTAAAAGGTTAACATATGGCTCTGAAAACAGTGCTATGCGTTTTTCAACATACTCAAACCATTGTTCAGTTGCATCAA